>JACCDG010066491.1_pt1 | contig 167020 bp, 171 predicted proteins | sample 7442471 | NCBI WGS metagenome assembly JACCDG01 (sample SAMN15323444, study PRJNA562643) | freshwater metagenome | isolation source: river surface water | place: USA:Blue River Watershed | collected 2017-08-17 | reverse complement strand
GTGAGTGTTGGAACTCGCTCCTTCTCTGCCTTCTCTAAAACCCCTTGTTTAATGTAGCCCGACGCTACCGAAAAGTTAAGGGTACTCGTCGGCCTGTGCCTTTTCGGGCGTCCGTTTCACCGTACATGGCCCCCACGCAGCACTCAATAGCGCTTTAAAGCATGCAGTTTTTCTATCGGTTATTTAATATTTCCACCTTACACCTATACGTGTAAGATAAGAACGTGAAGAAACGTGATCTGGACCAATCGCTCAAGTCTTTGGGATGGTGGCTGCCGCGTGAAGGTGGCAACCATAGAATTTGGACGAACGGGAAAGAGACTGAGCCCGTCCCAAGGCACCGCTAAATTCCAGAGTCGATAGCGAGAAAGATACTTAGGAAGGCCTAAGCCTTTCCTGGGAACAGGAGACAAGTGCCATGAGATTTGAAGGCCGAGCACGGAAAGACAAGACAAGCAAATACTGGCTAGCAGACGTACCTCTTCTCGACATTGTGACCCAAGGGACCTCGAAAGAAGGTGCTTATCGCATGATGGCTGATGCCATTGAAACCCTGGTTCATCAGAAGAGATTCAAAATCGACGTGCGTCCCATGGGCAATGAGTTTTTTACTATTGGAGCTAGTCAGGAAGGGGTCTTGATCGCGCTTATGCTCAAACGCCAAAGAGAAGCCCACCGCCTCACGCTGATGGAGGTTGCGCGTCGGCTCGGCCAAAAATCACCAAACGCTTATGCCCGCTATGAACAGGGAAAGAGCATTCCCACAGTGGAAAAGCTCAACGAGCTAATGAAGGCGATTGACCCAGGATTTGAACCGATCTTAAAAGTTGCCTGAGCCGAAGTAGCACGACAGGTAGCAAAAAGTAGCAGAGTCGTGAAACGGACAGAAATATCTGGAAATGGTAACGTTCTGCGCGCGAAGCGCCGATTGCGCACTTAGCCCAAGTGCCCTCCGAGAGCTGATGGAGCGTTTTAGAAGCTCACTTGCGGCTGCGAAAGTCATAGGGGCAAGTGAGGGGTTTGTGCGGCAGAACGGCCGGGAGACGCGGGTACGGGGTAAGTTCAAGCACCCTCCCGAATTTCATACTTGATAAAGTGTGTACTGTAGTACACACTTTGGAGATGAGGCTGACGGTTAAAGTCCGTAGGGCAGAGCCTTATGTGAAAAAAGATGGCAAGAAGCCCTATGACGAATGGCTTCGGAAGCTGAAAGACTTGAAGGCAAAGGCTCGAGTCGCTGTTCGTGTGGATCGAGCGACTCGAGGTAACTTCGGCCTTCATCGGGAGCTCCAATCCGGAATCTTTGAACTCAAAGAGGATTTTGGGCCCGGCTACCGCATTTATTTTGGGGTCGATGGTGACGAAATCATTATCCTGCTTGTGGGCGGCGACAAAGGCTCCCAGGATCGGGACATCTCGAAGGCCAAAGAATACTGGACAGACTATCTCTGGAGGAAACAGAAATGAAAAAGAAGTTAGACGGCTTAGACATACTTATGGTCGAGCACCTGAAAGACCCTGAGTTTGCCGCCGAATACCTCAGAGAAAACTGGGAGTACCAGGGACCCGATAAGTTGGAGCTTCTTCTTCATGCGCTGCACCGGATTGCACTTGCGCGCGGGATGACGGAAGTCTCGAGAAGATCGGGCGTGAGCCGACGAAACCTTTACAAGATGTTCGCCGAAAACGGAAATCCCTCGGCAAAGACTCTTCTTGTGGTCATGGGTGCCCTTGGCGTGAGGATGACTATTGATTCATCCAAGCCTCGGCGAAAATCCACCAAGAGAGTGAGAAAAGCAGTCTGAAGATATCGTTTCCTTAGATCTTGGGCGGAAACGCGGGCGGATGAAGTCCAAAGATGACGCCCCTTCTGGCGAGCAACCATTGGGAAGTCAGGAGAGACGCATCCAAGCTGCTGAGCAAGATCAATGACAGCAAGGCGACCTCGCAGCTCATCGCTCATCACGGAGAGGAATACACCAGCGATCCAAGCCTTGAGGATTTTCTGAGGGGTGCCGCCAGCCGTTAGCGCACTGACAACGACATTCGTATCAACGACGACTCGTCTTACGCTCACGTCTGGCTGCCTTTGAAGTTATCGCGGCTTCTTTCGCTTCTGCTTTGATCTCCGCAAGGGCCGAAAGCGCATCTCTTTGGTCTTGAGAAAACGACTTGCAAAGCTCCTGAATCCCACGGCGGATCAGCTCCGCCATCGACACACTTTGAATAAAGGAAAGCTTCTTCAGTGTTTCAACTTCAGACTCTTCCAAATAGACGGAGGGCCTGAGTCTGATTACGTCGAAGTTTTTAAGGATATTTGCAATGGGCAATATAGAAATGATTGCCAAGCTTCTGGGCAACACTAAGGCCGTTTGCGAGGAGTACTACCTGGCTTTCGAGCAGAGCGACGCTCTTTTGGATTTTGTGGCTCAGAGGCCACGTAATCTGGGGCAAAAATTCGTCTGCCAGTGAAAATTTTAGGATCGTCTAACTGCTTGAATCTTTTGGTGCGGGCAAAAGGACTTGAACCTTCACGCCGTTAAGCACACGACCCTGAATCGTGCGTGTCTACCAATTCCACCATGCCCGCACAGCTAGATGAGAGGTGGATATAGCTTAGAATCTGGGTTTTGGACAAGCCTGTCTTTAGCGGCCAAAAATAACCGCCATAAACGCTACTCTGTCCGAGCTTTTGTCGCGGCTGTCGAGCACTTCAAGTTAGAAAGATAGCCAGAACGTCCGCTGATATGGGCGTCATCAAATGCAGCTTTGATCAGGATGCCTTGTGGCATTTCTGGGTGTTCCATGACCTCGGCCAAGAATCCGCTAGCGGTGTTGTTGTAGTAGGAGGAGTGAGCGCGGGGAGAGCGTGACTTGCTCACTTCGATCCACTCAGACACCGCCTTGATCTCATCGTGCGAAAACCCGCGGGCTTGTGCGCGCAAAGAGCCGTTTACGTGGCGTTGAAGAGATAGCGAGCGATCACCCTCGCCGCAGGTGAGTATCGTGTTCCATGCAGTTTTTGAGTCAGAAGAGTCTTCGATTGCAGTAAGGGCTGATCTTGAATGTTGAGATGCGCTCAAAGCAATCAGTGCCAAAAAACCAAAAAGTAGAGAAATACGAGATTTCATAAGTTCCTCCCAAAGGGAGGGGTTTATCTTTACTTAATACGATGCGTCAATTTTAAAAGAGTTTGAATTACACCAAACTGGGTGACTTGATTGTTGAGAGAATTTAGTTCAAAGCGCACCTAAGGCCATGTAGACATGGATTTTTCTGACATTCTCTAGGGTGAGCTTGGGCGCGCCTAGCTTAGAAGTGTAGTGAACCTGCCTAGGTAAGGACTGACTTTTTTGAATCGCTATACTAATTGCTGTTAAAAATTCGGAGGCTTGCCCAAATGAAGTTCACTCATGCTGTCGCCATTGTTTCGCTCTTTTGCTCTAGCTTGGCCGTTGCGGACGATATTCGCACTATCAAGCTCCAGAAAGGCGATGGAACGCGGTTTAATAAGGTTCTGATTGGCTTCTCGAACCCAGAAACCATCATTGATCCTAACAACTCGGCAATATGGCACGTTGTTCGGAAGTATGAGTCCAAGAACGAAGCCTTGCTGATGACTTGTTCAACCGAGATTTTCGCTGGAACAGAAGGGTTCACTGAATGCAGCCTGACGTTCAACCTCTCAAAATCTACACCTGAAGTTGAAGTCTTTGAGGGGAAACTTGCAGGAGCTTTGGTAGCTAAATTCAACGAAAGCTGGGAAGCTTCCAAGGTGAACCAGAACATCGGCTTCATGCCCTACATTTCGATGGAGAAGGTTTCTATCAAGCTGCCAAATGGCAACTTACAGCCCACTCCGCGTGTAAGAATTGACTGCGATAAGGTGCCAAACTCCGGTGGCGTGGCAAAAAGCTGCACGCTGGTCGCACTTCCAGACCAAGCCAACTAATTCAGCATTGCTGCGTCTTAATTCTTCGAGGTGATTTCATCGCTCTCCTCTTCCGACTGCTTTCCACCTCCGTCCGAGATGACACAGGCAAAGAGTAGATCTGGTCAGGGTGGGGATGAGGACGCTATATACCCATTGCCCCAATCCCAACTGTCACTTCTACAAGGAAAAGGCCCCGCCGCGCTGGTATCAAAAGTGGAGCTACTTCAGAGAACGTGTGAATGGACATCTCATTTCGCGCTATCGGTGCCGATATTGCCGGCACAGCTTTTCGGCGAGTACCTTCAAGGTGACTTACCACCAGAAACGCCCTGAACTACCTGAACTAAATGAACCGCTTCGCAGGGCGCTCTCCAAAGGTATGGGCATCCGGCCCGCCACACGATCCTTCGGAAGCTCAAGTTCTTGGGCGAGTTATTGGAACAAAATTGCTGCGAGAGGCGTGAAAGCGGCGAATTCAAGACGAACTACGCTCAGTTCGACGAGATGTTCACTTATGAGAGAAGCAAGTGTCTTCTGGTAAGTGTTGCGATTGCAGTTCGTCCCAAAACGGGTGAGATCATCTCGGCGCATGTTGGGGCCGTTCCTTGCGATAACGCGTTCCAAAGAGTGTCGCTCAAGAAATATGGAGAACGTAAAAATAACGGAGAAAAACCACTTCGCCTGATGCTCCGGGACATCGGGGATTCCGTGAGAAACGAGCGAGAGTTCGCGCTTGAAAGCGACAGCGATCATGACTACCGCTTGGTTGTTAAAGCAGAACTCCCTTTTTCGAAATTTGAGTAGTATGTGGGAGAAGACCTCAAGAAGCGTGAAAAGGCCCTCAAATGCGCAAAAGCCATGGCATCGGTCGATGCGGAAAAAGAACCCATCGACTATTCAAATTTGGAAAATATCGGTCCATTTTGGACGAAGCGCCAGAAAAATGGGAAGACGCTCGTTCGTGCTTACGACTAGTTCCCACGGCATTTGCCAGTTTGATCAGGTTACCGCATAATCCGATACCACGGGTAACGCATACAGATCGGCCCGTCTGCTTCGCGGTGAGTTTTCCCGGTGACGATCTCACGGATCACGCCTTCTTCAATGCCTTGGTCATCGCCAATCATCCAAATCGGGCAGTGCCAGATGGCTGCTTGCTGCCTCAGCATCAAAACCTTATCCTCAGTCAGCGGTTCAGTGCGAACCGAGATAACCTTCCGGGGACTGGCATGGGCAAAGATCACATCGAGCGCACAAAGGTTAGTGCAATAGGCGGGGTTCTCCGCGAGTGCTTTTCCGGTCTTCATCAAAACTATTCATAAGGGCAAACTCCCATTTATTACAACAAGTCACGCCGCTCCGCGCATTTCAACAATCAAGTCGCCCAGTTTGAATTAACCTTTTAAATTAACCTATCGTAACTATTTAATTTTTACTCCCATCGTGAGGCCTTCTCCGGTGGGTAGGAGCGTTGCTCTGAATCTCCCGCACCCAACGATCTCTCTATTAAACTCGTGCAAGGCCTTCGCGGCTGTCGCATCTTCTGGGTCTTCGATGTGCTCATCCGCAATCAATCCCCATGCAAACGTGTTGTCGGCTAAAACTACGCCGCCAACGCGTAGGTTATCTGCGGCCCACTTGAGGTAGCTGGGGTAGCTCACTTTGTCGGCGTCGATAAAAACCAGATCAAAAGGACCTAGCTTATTGATGCGCGGGAGTTGTTGGAGAGCGGCCCCTGTATAGATCTCGATTTGGGATTCAACGCCTGCGATTTTGAAGGTCTCCCGTGCAACCTCCGCATGGAGAGGCTCGAACTCGAAGGTCCGCAGCTTTCCTTGGGGTCCCATACCCCGCGCAATACAGACGCCTGAGTACCCGGCTAGAGTACCGATCTCGACTGCGTTGCGTGCTCCAATGGCTCGAGTGAGGACTTCAAGATGAAGCCCATCCATTCTACCGACGTGAATAGCCGGGATCGCTTTGGCTTCAGCGCGTTTACGAACTTCGTTGAGAAGCAGATCTTCGGGATGAAAAGTCTCGACTACATACTGAGAGATTTGGGAGGACTTCTCGCCCAGAGATCCAAGAAAGTCCTTTTCTACAGGGGATGTCATCATCGCTAGTTTCTTCCTTATGTGTGAGGTCGCAAGTTACAATGCAGTGCACAGAATTGAAAATCGTGAGGCCTTATCTATGAAATAACTCCATTTTATACCTAGGTCTGAGCTAAGCTCGAAGCGAAGAAGATGAAAAATCGCTCAGGAAGAGACGGCAAAAGCGGTAAGGGTGGCAAGCGGGGCGGGAGAGGTTTTTCCCACTCTAAGGGCCTTGAGGATCGACGCGAGGGTGATCGGCGTGGAGGCGATGATCGAAGAGAATTCGATGTTGCCAGTCGCGTCTTTGAGTTCACGGACCGCAGCGGCAAGGTACATACGCTGGGCAAAAAAGCTGGGCAAAAAGAAGAGCAGGAGCCTACCCGAGATCGAGGCAAGGATCGCGAAGGTAGCCGCGGGCCAGGTCGTCGCGAACCTCAGAGACCTCATTCTCATCGCTCCCAGCCTGGAGAGACCGGGATTTCAACTCGCAGAATCAAACCAGAGAAGGTGCCGGCTGATCGGCGTGACGGTGAGTTGCTTCGTCTAAGGGCTACGGTCGATAAGAATCGCAAGGGCTTTGGGTTTCTCGCTTTCACCAATCGCGAATACGAGGACGCCTTTATCCCACCTCGGGATGCGCAGGCGCTATTTCATGGTGATCTTGTAGAAGTCACGATTTCCAGACGAGGCGAAGTACATCAGATCCGCGTCTTGCAGCATCGCTTCCGCGAGATGACGGGGCGATTCGCGCCGCATCCATCGGGAGTCGGGCGCGGGGGTTGGATCATCTACGAGCGCAAAAAGGCGCGCGAAGAGGTATTCATCCCGGAGATCAAGGTCAAGGTTGAAGAAGGCGATTGGATTCGCGCGAAACTGACCTTTCATGAGCAAGGACAGCACAACGTCACCGCGGAGATCCTCGAGGCTTACGGTCCGGAGCTCCCTCCCTCGGCCGATGTCGGTATGATCGCTGCTGAGTACAGCCTGGTCGAAGAGCATCCAGCCGATGCCGAGCAGGAGGCGCGCGAAAAAACCCTCGAAGTTCCAGGGCGTGACTTGCAAGGGCGCGAGGATCTGAGAGCTGTGCCGTTCATCACGATCGATGGCGAAACGGCACGCGATTTTGATGATGCGGTTTTCGTCGAGCGAGAAAAAAACGGCTTCGTGCTTTGGGTGGCGATCGCAGACGTGAGTCATTACGTGCGTGAAGGCAGCGCCCTTGATCGCGACGCGCGCTCACGTGGGACGAGTGTTTACTTTCCAGAGCGGGCGTTTCACATGCTGCCGCGCGCGTTGTCAGAAAATCTTTGTAGCTTGAGGCCCGATGAGCCTCGTCTGACGCTTGTGGCTCGAATGGAGTACGATAATAAGGGCCGTCGAACCGCGACTGAGCTGATGGAGGCCGTGATCCAAAGTCGTCGGCGTGCGACTTACAATGAGATCCAAAACGAGTGGGAGTCAAACAAGGGCAACCCACGTTGGGAGTTCGAACCGCATTTCGCTCTTTATGATTTGATTCGTAAATCGCGCACAAAGCGCGGTTCGATCGATTTTGAGTTTCCCGAGGCGGAGATACTGGTGCAGCCGACGGGCGAGGTGATCTCAATAAAGAATCGTGCGCGTTTGGATGCGCATCGCTTGATCGAAGAGTTCATGATCGCGGCCAACGAATCGGTGACGGAGTGGGCTCTTGAGAGGGATTGGCCGTTTGTCTATCGCGTTCACGACGTGCCAGCGCAGGCCGCTTTGGATAAGTTTCAAGAGTTGGCTGCGCACTTGGGTGTGCGTGTGAGCCTGGGCGATGGCACGCCAAAGGCAATGGCAGAAGTGGTTCGTAAGATCTCCGGGCATCCCGCCCAGTCTCTGTTGAGCATGGCGCTTCTGAGATCGATGAAGCAAGCGATCTACACTGCCGAGCATGGTATTCACTTTGGCTTGGCGTCAGAGGGCTACACGCATTTTACGAGTCCGATTCGGCGATATCCGGACCTGGTGGTTCATCGACTGTTGAGGCACGCGATGTGGGTCGAGAAGCGCATTGAGCCTAAGCTCGACAACAAGACGCGCTCCAAGATTCAGAAGGATCTCGAAGATGCGGCTGAGCATTGTAGCTATCGCGAGCGCTTGGCATCCGATGCGGAACGCGATTCGATCAAGCTGAAGCAAGTACGGATGATGCTCAAACACTTGGGAGATGAGTTTGAGGGCAAGGTAAACGGGATGATGGAGAGCGGTTTGTTTATCCAGCTCGAAGACCCTTTTATCGAGGGAATGTTGCATAAGGATTCGTTGACCGACGATTTCTACGAGTTCAATGAAGAGCGGATGGTTTTCTACGGCAAGCGCAAGAAGAGGACGTTTCAGATCGGCGACAAGGTGCGCGTGTCTGTGATGCGCGCGGATATCGATCGTAGGCAGATCGACTTTGGATTGGTCGAGTTCAAAGGCGTCGCCGTGGCGCAGACTGATGGCCCTTTGCCAGCAACGACTCCCAGTCCGAGGATTGAGGAGCGCTTCGCCCGTGACAAGGGTCGGGAGCGGAGTCAAATAGGACGAGAATTTAGTAGCGGTAAGGGTCCTCGCGATAAACGAGGTGAGAAAAGTCGTGGCGGCGGCGGCAAGAAAAAAGGCAGCGGCGGAAAGTGGCGCAAAAAGCGCTGATAGGCGCTCGGGTTGCCTAAAGCTGGTACCTCGATCCTAGCAATAGGTTAAGGGAGTAGTGTCCAATTAGATCGTCGGACTCTTTTTAGGCCTCCGATTCTCGGAGTTGTACACTCCAAGTTTGCTGATCGATCACAAAGAGATCGCTATGCTCCGCATGCCTCTTTGTGTTTCGGTATTGTCATTGCCTCGGTCTAAGACAATCTGCTCGGCAAACTCTGCCCCGGCAGGATCTGCCTATTACACGCAAGTTGACCCTCGCCTCGCCTCCTGAGATTCTAGAAGATGAAATGAAATGGATTCAACGCGGTCGCCAGCTCGGCCAAGCGGTTAAGAACGTGCAGCGTTTGCGGCAGATCCTCGCGGTCTTCGCGAAATACGGTTTCGTCGATGTCGTCGATCGCATGAATCTGGGCAAGTTCCTTCCCACGCGTCTCCAGGCCTATGCGGAGGCACAAGCGGATAAGTCGACGCAAGAGCGCCTTAGGCTTGCTTTCGAGGAGCTAGGTCCAACCTTTGTTAAGTTCGGGCAGCTGCTTTCGACGCGCCCAGATCTCCTGCCTGAGCCATTCATCGAGGAGTTCACCAAGCTTCAAGACTCTGTTCAGCCGCTCACTTACGAAGTTGTGAGGCAAATCGTTGAGTCCGAGCTCAAGCGCAAGATCGAGGATACCTACTCGTCCTTTGATCCCAACCCTCTCGCTGCCGCGAGCATTGGCCAAGTTCACTGCGCTCAACTCACGTCCGGAGAGAAAGTTGTCGTCAAGGTCCAGCGCCCTGAGATCGAGAAAATCATCGATACCGATGTTTCGCTCCTGGCATTCTTGGCCGGGCTTCTCGAAAAGTACGTCCCCGAGACGCGGGTGATCGCGCCGCGAATCGTGGTGAACGAGTTTTTTAGGACGCTTTCTTACGAGCTCGATTTTGTCGTCGAATCCAACAACATGGGCAAGATGGCGCAGAATCTTTCTTCGATCCCGGAGATCGTCATCCCCAAGGTTTACAAGCAGTATTGCACGAACAAGGTCCTCACCCTCGAGCGTCTCGAGGGGATCCGGGTCAATGACCTCAAGGCCCTTGATGCCGCCGGAATCGATCGCAAGCGCATTGTCGAAGTGGGTGCCAAGGCTTTTTTTAAGTCCGTCATGATTGATGGCCTTTTTCACGGGGATCTTCACGGTGGAAACCTCTTTATTCTCCCGGGCAATAAGCTGGGAATCATTGATTTCGGTATTGTTGGTCGCTTGTCCCAGCGATCACGCGATCAGCTCGCGACCATGGTCATGGCCCTCATGTCAGAAGACTACGAGATGCTCTGTTATCAGTACGCAGAGCTCGGCGCGGCGGGGCCTTCGATTGATTTCGAAGGATTTCAACGAGAGACTCGCAATGCGCTTGCGCCCTATATGGGGCTATCGATCAAGGATCTCAATGCAGGCAAGATCCTGATCGAGGCGACTAAGATTGCCGCTCAATACGACATTCAAGTTCCTGGGGATTGGATGATCGTCTTCAAGGCGATCCTTACGATCGAGGGAATGGGCCGCACGCTTGATCCCGACTTCGATCTGCTTTCGATGGGACAGGATCTCGTCAAAGACCTTGTTAAAAACCAGTACTCCATGCAACGGATCACTAAGGACTTCATGTACGTTGCCAAGGACATCGCGTCCCTCGTGCAAGTTCTTCCTCGCCAGATCCGTTGGATGTTCCGTAAGTTCAATAGCAACGACTTCGCGTTCGAGATCAAGGTCCCAGAGGTCGAGGATTTGCGCAAGCAGCTCGACCTCAACGGGCGACGAATGAGTCTTAGTGTCTTGGTTGCCGGGCTTTTCATCGCTAGCAGCCTTGCGCTTCAACACTCATCCGAGAAAATGGTAGGCGATTACCCTCTCCTCGCTGTGATTTATTTTACCGTCGGCGGGCTTTTCCTAGTCGGGCTTTTGCTCAAATCGTTTAGATAAGAGCTAGAATCCCGCTCTCTGACACCCAATTGACGGTTTTGCCGCGATACCCGGCATTTTTTCCAGACTTGCAATCACTTCCGTCACTCATGCTAGCCTTAAGGTTAAGGACGTCGCATGGACCGCGACGGCTGGCAGTTCGAGCTGAGGGAGTAGCGAGTGAAAGTTGCAAGGATTGCGACGGCTGGCGTGTTGATCACGCTGGCGGGTATAGGTACAAGTTGCCAAGGCATGGACCCTGGAAAGGAGCTCGGGCGGGATCACGTGATCGGTGAGCCGGGTCCATTTGGTCAGGGGCCTGGCACGGAAGCGCCTCCGGGCCCTGGCCCTCTCCCGGCCATCGGGGTGAGTTGCCGGACTAATGATCCGAGCGACATCTGTCTTGCCGTAAAGGTGGTGACATATAAGGATCCATCGACAGGCCGCCCTACGGTGAGCCAGGATGAGGCCATCGCAAACGTCCGCGCGATCAACCAGATTTGGAGCCAGTGCAAAATCGGATTTCAAATGGAACAATATCTAGCCATTCATGCATCTGATTACGGCTTTGCACATCGGACTAACGATAGCGCTGAGTTGGATCGAATTCGTAGTGTGTTCGTGGATTCTGGCACGTTGCTTCTCGTGACAACCGGCTCTTGGAACCGCTCAGGCTCTCTGGGCCGAACCCAAGCCAACGCTTGGACCACTATGCCCGGCGCGGGCCCTTTCGGGGTGGTTATGGAAAGTCCTGTCGGGCTCTACGCCAATCTCATTGCCCATGAGCTGGGCCACTACATCAACTTGCCACACGTCAACGACACAAGTGGCGTCATGAATCCAATTATTTACACAAGTTCTAAGGGTTTAAACGCAGGCCAATGTTCGTCTGCCCGGCAAGCAGCCGCTTACTTCTGGTTAAAAATGTACCGATGATAGCGTGATCTGGTAAAAGCGTCTTATCTTAGGAGATCTTCGATGTCAGACGCGATTTTTGCAGTACCTCAGCCCATTAACGAGTCAGTGCGAACCTATTCCCCCGATGATTCGATTAGCAAAGGCCAGCGAGAGAGTCTCAAGGCGCGCCTTAAGTCCATGGCCTCTGAGAGAGTCGAAATCTCTTGCGTGATTGGCGGCAAGGAAGTGCGGACGGGCAATAAACGCCAAGTCGTGATGCCTCATGCCCATCGAGAGGGAGTCGCCGAATTTCATCTCGCAGGAGCATCGGAGCTCCATGCCGCTGCAGAAGCAGCGATGATGGCGAAACCAGCATGGGAGGCGTTGCCTTGGCAGGAGCGCGCAGCGATTTTTCTTAAGGCCGCGGATCTGCTTGCGGGACCCTATCGAGACACGCTCAATGCGGCTACCATGTTGGGGCAATCCAAGAATGTTTATCAAGCAGAGATCGACGCGGCTTGCGAGTTGATCGACTTCTTGCGCTTTAATGCTCACTACTACGAGCACATTCTCAAGATTCAGCCTCTCAGTGTACCAGGAGTCTGGAATCGCACGGAGTATCGCCCACTCGAAGGCTTCGTTTTTTCGATCACTCCGTTCAACTTCACGGCGATCGCCGGCAATCTCTGCGCTGCCCCCGCGATGCTCGGCAATACGGTGGTGTGGAAGCCTTCGGACACGCAGATGCTCTCCGCTTACTGGATCATGCGTCTATTCAAAGAAGCGGGTCTCCCCGATGGTGTGATCAATCTGGTGCCAGCTGATGGGCCGCTTGCAGGACAAACATTGTTGCCTCACAGGGATTTGGGCGGGGCGCACTTTACCGGGTCGACTGCTACGTTTCAGTCGATCTGGCGGTCGATCGGCGAGAATATCTCTAAGTATCGCTCCTATCCACGAATCGTGGGTGAGACGGGGGGCAAAGACTTTATTTTTGCTCACGCTTCGGCCGACATTGAGTCGTTGGCTGCTGCCTTGGTTCGCGGCGCATTCGAGTATCAGGGTCAAAAATGCTCTGCAGCTTCACGCGCATACATTCCCAAGAGCATTTGGAAGAAAGTCGAAGAGCGCATGCTTGACGATCTAAAAACAATCACGATGGGCGATGTTCGCGATTTCCGGCACTTCGTCAACGCGGTCATTGATCAACGTTCTTTCAAAAAGATCGCTTCTTACATCGATCACGCTAAGAACTCGCCGGAGGCGAAGATTCTCGCCGGAGGCAAGTTGGATGATAGTAAGGGCTATTTTGTTGAGCCGACGGTGATTTTGGCCAATCAGCCTACTTACAAGAGCATGGTTGAGGAGATTTTTGGACCTGTGCTGACATGTTTTATTTATGACGACCACAAGCTGGATGAGACGCTTAAGTCATGTGACGAAGCGACTCCCTATGCTTTGACAGGAGCGATTTTTGCGCAGGATCGGTACGCAGTGGAGCACATGAGTTCTCGTTTGCGCCATGCTGCCGGCAACTTTTACGTCAACGACAAGTGCACAGGCGCTGTCGTTGGACAGCAGCCTTTTGGCGGAGGTCGTGCGTCGGGTACTAATGACAAAGCTGGTAGCGCGCTCAATCTCTATCGCTGGCTTTCGCCTCGAACGATCAAAGAGACACTTGTTCCGACTAAAGACTATCGTTATCCTTTTATGAAAGGAGAGTGAACTCGAGTGAAGGTGAGATACGCGACCCAGGCGGACTACCGGGTATTGTGGGAGCTCAATCAATCCGAGGTTCCGCATGTGGGGACGCTTACGGAAGCGGCTTTTGAGAAGCTTGCGCAGAGCTCGGTGTATCTGCGTATCGCTGAGACCGAGTCCAAGGAGTTTGCTGGGTTCATTCTTGGATTTGATGAATCCTCAAACTATTCGAGCATGAATTTCGTTTGGTTCAAGGAGCGGTATCTCTTTTTCTTTTACGTTGATCGTATCGTGGTTCATAAAAAGTTCCGAAAACGAGGCGTGGGTCGGCTTCTCTATGATGACTGCGCTACCCGTTTTAAGGGAAGCAAGCCCATCATCACTTGCGAGGTCAATGTTCTTCCGCCGAATCCAGAGTCGCTTGCTTTTCATAAAAAAATAGGATTTGAGCAAGTTGGAATTCGAGAATACGAGGCCGGAAAAAAATCCGTCGGAATGTTGGTGAGAAAGATCTAGTCTTTGAGGCCAAAACCTTCATCCCGAACCGGGGATTCTAGGGTCAACGTCCTTCTTTGAGTCAGCTCGAGCGTTTCGGTCTTTCGCGACGACTTTTTAACTTTTTGTCGAGTCACTGAACCAGTTCCCGATTCAAGCGAGATATCCGTAAACTTACCTTCACTTACCTTGATCACCACTCGAGCTGGATTGTTCTGCCCTTTTGATTTGAGTTGAATTGTTGCAGCAGTGGTCAAAACTGTGGCTTCCAAAAAAGTCTTCACCTCAAAGGTGCCGTTGCGAAGGATCACTTTCGTGGGGTGGATCATGGCCAAGGAGCTAGATCCTAAGTGCAAATGGGTCGCATTAATAAGAGCGATTTCGGCCGATCCAGACTCTTGGGTTCGAACTAAATCAAAAGGATAAAGTTCGAGTCGGGCTTGGGCGTCTTGCCAAACAGAGCTCAAACGGCGTTTGACAGCGGATTTCTGATTGAAGCTATCGATCCGTCCCAAACTTTTCGAGTCTATCGAAGCAGTTGATGGTGCGGGTGTCGGAGTGACGCTATTGATGATTGGCTCGATTTCTAGTGGTGCCGTGACACTGGAGGGGGGGACCTTGGGCGTAGAACTGCGATTGCAGCTGGGTAGCGCGATCAACATCACAGTCAGAATGCAAGATAGCTCGGGCTTTCTCATCGAGAGTTAGTCATAGGTTAACACGATTTCTCTACCCCCGCCTCGCGAAACTCTTGTGGAGTGAAGGAGTATCCGTTGTCGGTCCAGGTTTGCTTCCCAAATTCTAGGGGTGAGCTGGGATATAACACGGGGAGGGGGGTTACGAGTGAGCCTTCATGGCTGCCAGCGCTGCCCAATACCCGCACATCCCGTGGACCCCAGGGCCTGGAGGTGTAGAGGATGAGCAGATCCATAGCTTTGGGTTTGAGGTCGCATAGGGAGAGAGTCCGACTCTAGGTCTAAATATCAACTGTGTAAGATTAGCTAGCCCGCCTGAGATATCTCCGCCCACAAGATTGGCGTTGTGGTGCTCTAATTCGGCGGGACCTCTTTTGGATCGACCCAGCACGAGAGACCTAAATCCAGGCGCGAACCGCTCAATCTGGTCCTCGATCCGCGTGCCCATATCTTCTCTAGATCCGTGGGGGACGTGGCAATAGGCCCATGCGATATGTTTGCCCTCAGGCGCCCGTGTCGGATCAAAGAGACTGGGTTGGCAGAGCAGTACATAGGGTTTCTCGGGGATCTGATCTTTAGCGGGCGCAGCCTCGGAACGTGCGATCTGCTCGAGTGTCCCGCCCAAATGCACAGTGGCCGCTTGGGCGCATCGCGGATCTCTCCAAGGAATGGGCCGAGAAAGCGCCCAATCCATTTTATAGACCCCAGGCCCATACCTAAACTTTTCGAGGCCGCGCCTGTAGGTGGGCGAAAAATCCGAGCCGGCTATTTTTAGAATCTGCCTTGGTGTCAGATCAAAAAGGATGATCTGGGCAGGCGGTAGATCTGCAAGCTCTTGGACTGGGGAGGAGGTCTCGACTTCTCCGCCCAGTGACTTAAAATAAGAAATGAGTGCGTCCGTGATTTTCTGGGCGCCTCCACGCGGGATCGGCCACCCTTTGTCATGCCCAGCAAGCCCGAGGACAAGCCCCACGGAGGCGGATCCAGCCCAGTCCAACGGCGTGCACGAATGCGCAGCTAATCCGGCAAAAAGCGCACGCGCTCTTTCTCCTTTGAACCTGCTTCGAGCGAATCCTTGGGCTGACTGTAGGGCCTGCATCCCAAAGCCGGCCATGAGGAAAGGATGCCGGGGCCATCGTACGGCCGATCTCAATATGTCGGGAAGCAGCCGCTCCCAATCATGCATGAGAGGCTCCGCCCATTTTAGGTACGTGTCTTCATCCACACCGAGTCCTGAAGCCGTTTCCTGAATTGACCGATACAAAAGCGCGGCAGGCACATCGTCGAGAGGGTGAGCGCACTCCGCTGGCGAGTGGATCCAATGCAATCCATGCTTTTCGAGCGGCAATGACGAAAACAAGGGAGATGCAATCCCCAAAGGATGCGCGGCCGAGCAAACATCATGGATATATCCCGGCAGCGTGAGCGCTGCAGAGCGGGCTCCACCGCCCGCGGTAGGCTGAGCTTCTTTTATGAGTACTGATCTTCCCGCCCGCGCAAGGGTGATCGCGGCCGCCAAGCCGTTGGGACCAGACCCGACGACGACTGCATCGTATTGAGAGGAGGGGTTGCTCATGTAAGGCCAGGATACAGTGAGAAGCCTTGCCCGTTAAGGGACCTTTTTTGGAGTGGTTATTTTTCGCGGGATGGTTTCCTAGAATCTAAATGGATTGCCTGTTCTTTGAGCGCGCAGTCGAAGTGGTCCTCTGTTCAGCAGATGCGCTTCGCGCGCGCCAACTTGCGACTTTGGCTCATTTTTGGCGAAGATGCAGGCTTGAGTCTTAATTAGTAATAAATTTGTCTTGATAAATATATTTAATATATGAAATTGCTGTTGATCCAGGGTTCTTAAAAGTGAGAAACAGCCTTTCTATGCGCAACTCAGTATCCTCGCTGGAAGACACCACTCAACGCCCTTCGTCCTGGCTCAAATATCGCGCGGGCATGTGCAAGGGATGTTGGGCTGGATGTTGCACGCTTCCTGTTGAAGCAAGCGCCGCAGACCTCATTCGACTTGGTTTGATCACTGAAGATGAGGCCTGCGAGTCCCTTAAGAAGGTTGCTCGGCGCCTTGAGAAAGAGGGCTACATTCAAGCCTTCGTGCCAAGAACGCAGATTTTTGTCCTCGAACAGCGCAATGGTAGAGACTGCATTTTTCTCGGAAAGAAGGATCGCCTTTGTACCGTCTATGAAAAGCGACCCGAGGTCTGTCGGCAGTTTCCTAAGATCGGTCCAAGACCTGGCTACTGCCCTGGCCAGAAGACTTCTGCCATGAAAGAAATCGCTAAATTTTAAGTGAGTTCAAGGTGATGTAACGGACTTTGCGAGAATGTTAAGGTTCTTTATAATTGACTAAATTGATCCGAAAAGTTCAATATGAATAGAGAAAGTTTTTTGGAAACGATCAAGCAGCAGTACTCCGATGAAATCCACGAAGCTTACCTGGAGTGTGAGCACGAAGGAAAAATCGATATGCCTGCCCTCACAGCCAAGCTGAAGAAACTCATCAGCTGCGCTCAAGTCGAAGGCTTATCCGAGTCTGAGTTTTTAGCGGTAGCTAAGACTGCTCTACCTGATCCTGAAGTGCTAGCGTCGATATCTTCAAAGATCAGCAAAAAAGCTGCTTAAAGCTAGCGGGGACCACCTGGACCAGGTCCAGGGGCGCCGACTTTGTGTCGGTGCAGGATCAAACCATGGGTTGGGTCATAGGGCGAAACGCCGACAGTGACTCGATCTCCCAAAATCACACGGATATGAAACTTACGCATCCGGCCCGAGAGCTTAGCTGAGATCGTTTGCCCGGATGGGAGCTGGACTGTGAAGTTTCCACCGGCCAACACATCAGTCACGACGCCATCGATTTGCGCCAAGTCTTCTTTCGACATTCATTTCCGCCTTTAGTGGCCTCTTAACACTATCTCATGGGCATTGCCAAGAATGGCTTGGCGGCCAAGTACATATAAACTGCCCCCATAGCGTGTTGCTAGGTTCGAGGGTGTCGAGCAATTGCTGAGCGTTGGCGCTGGCTTAGCGTGGTACGCAATCTATGAAGGCAAGAATTTCCGGATTATTCCCAACAAAATGCTCCTGACTCTGAATGTGTAGATATCGGTTCTCCCGAATCACGCGGTCCGAGCATCAGATTCATGGTCCACTTTGGGTGCGAATTGCGGGCTCATCGGGGTGTGTCATCTGAATCCATTGGGGAACCCTCAAAGGGTCTCAGGTCTTGATATTGGGCACTCCCCAAAACCCTTTGAGTGGCTATCATCCTATTCTTTAGATCGGTATCAACAGGCCCAGGGACCAGTTTCAGCTTTTTAGTTTAACTCCCCACGATGCGAGCACCTTGGCTTCATCTTCCGCTGAGGAGGTCTTCTTAAACTTTGCGCCGGATTGACCTTTGACTCTGCGTTCGCATTCTGCCCAGGTGGCGTGGCGCATGGGGTTTCCACCGATGAGGCTCAAGTAGGAGTGGGCTGCTGCCTTGGGTGCTCTCGGCCTAAGTTCGGGGAGCTCAGTGTTCTCAGGCACGTCATGTACTGCGACACCGTAACCCAAGAGAGGGCCGTCATAGAGATTGGGCCTTCTCCCTTGAGTGAACGCAACCGCGATCTCGTCGACTCGATCATTGCCTGGAACACCGCTATGGCCTTTGACCCATTTCCACTCGACGGGCGAGACTGGGTGAGCTTCCTTTCTCCGCGCAAGCTCTGCAGAAAGGCGCTTCCAAAGGTCCTGGTTGCTCACGTCGTTGCCTTCAGCTGTTTTCCAGCCTTTCTTGCGCCAACCCCAGATCCACTGCGTGATGCCTTTGATGACATAAACTGAGTCTGTGTAAATTTCGACTGGCCCGGGCTGGGCACTCAGGTGCTCAAGTGCGCGAATCGTGGCGGTGAGCTCCATCTGGTTGTTGGTCGTTTCGCGCGCGTTCCCTCCCAACTCCTTGATACGACCGTCTGGAAAGACGAGGATGACGCCCCAACCACCGGGGCCTGGATTCCCTGAGCAGGCACCGTCGGCGAAGACCATTGTAGGATAGGTGCTGGGCTTGGATGGGTTGGGCATTTGGATATTGAAGTATCTTGAGAGGGGAGTGGAAGCAAGAGTCCCAACCTTACGCCCCTTTACGCTCCGCTTGGTCTTCTGCCTGAGCTTGTGCCGCGCGTTCTTCTCGCGCCGCCGATCGCAAGCGCTCATCCAGCGCGCGATCCAGCTTTGCTTCAATCACTTGCCCGATCATCAGGGCCATTTCCTCGCGCGACATCCCGCCGTTGCCTTCAGACTTGCGTCCCGCGCGCACTAGCTCATCTTTTTTCTTTTGCAAACCGGTTGCTCGGATCCACAGCCAATCATTCACGCTGATCAGCAGCACTGCAGTGACTGCTCCAAGCAGTCCTGTCGAAAAAACAAAAGGTGGCGTGAGTGCCAGCGGCGAGTTCTCCCAGCGCTCCGCGATCATCCATCCGGTTGCGAAGAAGCTCATCGCCCACAGAAAGCACGCGATCATCAGCGTGTATTGCAGCATCAGAAGCCTGCGCACACCGCGAAGCGCGTCGATGGCCATCGAGATGGCCTTTAATGTTAAACGGCGCTTGCCCTCGCCCAGCGTCCCTTCTAGGAGCTGGGCGAGGTAGCGCTCAACTAAGTCTTGCATTGAACCTTAGTCTTTGGATTTGCGGCCTATGAGGAAGCCGAACATCGACGCGAAGAAAGCGGCGACCCCGACAAAGATCCAGGGCTTCTTATGGGCCTGTTGGTCCACCTTATGGACAGCTTGCTTTGAGACAGTCACTACGCGATCGCGCGCGTCGTGAGCTAGTTCCGTAGCTTGCTGTGCATAGTCTTGAATTTTCTGTTTAGCGCCGTGATTTCCATGACTCATGGTGAGATTAGCTCCTTTTATAGGGTTACATTGGCTTATCGGTGCTCATGACAGGATCTTGACGTGCTTAACAATCGATCGAGTAAGATCGAAGCCCTCCAGGGTACAGTCGTTCAGGGAATGGGCTTCACCAATGTCCGGCATACGCATGTGGTATGCTTAAAATATTCCTTATATAACGAGTGGTTACAAGTTTTTCATTAGAATGACACTTCTGTGACAATCACTAAACAGCTCTCCTTATACTTGTAAGTATGCGGATCGATCGCCTTCGCCTTTTTCACCTGGCTAAAGCCTCAGGACCTCAGTCCGTGGCAATTGCTGCGGATCTAAGACAGCAACTCGAAGGGTATTTTCACCTCGAGTCTTGTCAGCGTTGGCTTTGGGTTGGTGAGCAGGATGAAGTTGATGGCGATTGGGATCCATCGATAGAGATTTTTTCGGGCATCCATGCGTATCAGTTTTTGCTGAGAGTTGCGACCGGTCTCGAAAGCCAAATTGTGGGTGAGACTGACGTTTTTGGCCAGCTCAAGGAAGCTTGGAAAAAGGAGCTCGCAGTTGCAGGCGAAACGGGCCATCCCCTTAATTGCCTGATGCAGAAGGTTTTTGAAGACACTAAAGATATTCGCTCTCGGTTTTTGCAAAACGTGGGGGGCGCTTCTTATGGCAGCCTCGTTCGGATGCTCCTGAGAGGACAGTCGGGACCCACTCTCGTAGTGGGTGCAGGTCAGCTGGCTCAATCCGTTGCGCCTTATTTGCTTGAAGCGCCGGAGGTGACCGAGCTTTGGGTGAGCAATCGGAGTCAAGAGAAGCGCGAAGCTTTTGTGACGGAGTTACGTGCACGTGGATCTGCGACTCCCGTTGAGGCGGTGGAAGTAGAGTACGCAGCTTGGCAAGAGGCGCGCAATGTCGTGGTTTGCATTCCGCTCGATGAGCTCAAAGACCAAGAGCGTACTCAGTTGCGCAAGCAAGTCAGGCAAGGCGGTGTCGTGATCCATTTGGGTGGACAACGCGCAGAGGCTGGGCAGTGGTTGAGCGTTGAAGGATTCAAAGCTCTGGACGACTTGTTTGAGTTGCAGCGCGCTCAAGGTGATGTGCGCACGGTGTTGGTGACGCAGGCGGCACGCGCTTGTGCGGAAAAAGCGAAGTTGAGAGGCTTGGGAGCCTCTGTGAGCATTCCTCATGGATGGGAAGATCTGGCAGTTTTTGCATAGACCTTAGATTCCAGACGGAAGGCAGCATCTTGTGAGCAGCACACATCTTAAATTAGGTACCCGACGCTCGCTCTTAGCTTGGGCTCAAAGCAGTTGGGTGGCTCGCCAATTGGAGAAGCTTAACCCCGGGTTGCAAGTCGAGCTTGTTGGAATCGACACGCGGGGCGATAAGATCTTGGATATTCCGCTCCAGAGCGTTGAAGGCAAGGAGTTTTTCGTCGCAGAGCTGGACGATGCGCTAAGAAACGGCGGCGTTGATCTGACTGTGCATTCGATGAAGGATCTCAGTACAGAGAGGCCCAGTGAGTTTGTGCTCGGTGCGGTTCCTCTGCGCGAGAATCCGCGCGACGTCATTTTGTTTGGGCCTGAAGTGATTGAGAAGATTCGGGCCGGAAAAACGCTGAAGATTGGCACTTCGTCTCCCCGGAGACAGGAGAACATCCCTGCGTTTTTGGAGCGCGCGCTTCCAAAGGTCGGTAGTTCGCGAGCGCGAGTCGAGCTTGTTGAGATCCGCGGAAACGTCAATACCCGCTTGGGCCGAGTGCACGAACCAGTCGGCTCTGAGCGTGCGCTCGATGCCGTGGTTCTCGCGTTCGCAGGGCTGATCCGGCTTTGGGCCGATCAACCGGGACGTGAGGCGCTGACCAGGCTGCTCGAAGGCGTGCGCTGGATGGTGCTGCCTTTGCGCGAATGCCCGGCTGCGCCTGCGCAGGGAGCGCTCGCAATCGAATGTCGTGCGAAGGATGAAGCTGTTCGCAAAGTTCTTGCGACTCTCCATGATGCTGCAACAGCGGCACATGCTCAGGTAGAGCGCCAATTGTTGGTGGACTGGGGTGGAGGCTGCCACCAGCGCTTTGGCGCGACGGCAGTTCGTTCGCGCGAGGCGGGGGACTTGCTCTGGATCCGTGGACGCAAAACGGATGGAACTTTTGTAGAAGAATTGAGATGGCAAGCGCCTGCGAGCGTCGGGATTCGTGCTGAGGATTGCTGGGATGGCAGTCGGCGGAGGGACGGATCAGAGGCCTCTTCCTCGACAAGCTTGAATGTGCCGCTCATTGGGCGATCCGTTTTTGTCGCTCATTCGCGTGCTTTACCCGAGGGGACGGAAACGCAGCGGAGCCGTGTCTGGACTTCCGGCGTATCGAGTTGGTTTAGGTTGGCTGAGCGCGGAGTTTGGGTCGAAGGCTGCGCCGAGAGTCTGGGTATCGAGTTCGTGCAGCCGACCTTGCGAGAAGCCGTGCTGAGGCTCGCGGATCCTTGGGTTGTGCTTACCCATGAGACGGCAACGGACGGCTGGCCGGGTGTTGAGGTGGTAGCGACTTATCGAGTGCCTGATTCAAAAATTGATGCGGAAGAGCTCAGCCGCTTGAAGCAGGCCAAGGTTTTCTATTGGAGCAGCGGCTCACAGTATGATCAGTTTGGGAGCAACGTTTCTACGGGAGCCAAGCATTGTTGTGGGCCGGGCAAGACTGCGGCTCATTTGCGTGAGCATGGCGTCGAGCCGATTGTGTTTCCGTCGTCTGAGGAGTGGAGAAAATGGCTTCAACTAAAATAAAACCAGGAACCCTCACTCTTCGTCGGATGAGGCAGAGCCCCCTGGTTAGGGATTTGGCCCGCCAGCACTCAGTGAGCTTTGAGCAGTTCATGCAACCTCTATTTGTGATCGAGGGTCTCAAGTCGCGCGAAGAGGTCCCGGGCCTCACCGGGACCTATCGTGAGACGCCTAAGACTCTGCTCAATCAGGTCGAAAAAGATCTTAAGGCGGGCGTGAGTAAGATCCTGCTCTTTGGAGTTCCCAAAGACAAAAAGGCTCGAGGATTTGATGCTTCGTTTACCGCTGCGCAGATCAAAGCCTTAAAGAAGCATTTTGGAAAAGATCTCCTCGTTGCAGTGGATGTCTGCCTCTGCTCTTCGACTACCCACGGACAGTGCGGCGTTCTGACTGCTGAAGCGGATCACGTAGATAACTTGGTTACCGTAAGCGAGCTCGCGCAAGCCGCGCTTCAATATGCTGGGGCGGGCGCGGATTGCGTGGCTCCGAGCGATATGATGGATGGGCGAGTTGCGGCGATTCGCGGCGCTCTGGATGGAGCGGGGCTCGAGCGCACTTTGCTCATGAGTTACTCGGCAAAGTTTCACTCCAAGTTTTATGGCCCTTTTCGAGTGGCAGCGGATTCTGCGCCTAAAGGCGGAACCTCACTCAAGGATCGCTCGACCTATCAAATCGATCCAGGTACGCCGCGAGATGCGTTGGCGAGCTCCCTTCGAGATGCGCAAGAAGGCGCTGACATCCTCATGGTCAAGCCTGGGATGCCGTACTTAGATGTCCTCGCCAAGCTTTCTGCCGAGATCCCTAAGCCCTGGGCTGTTTATGAAGTAAGCGGTGAATACGCGGCTATCGAGCTTATGGCCCGCGAAGGTCTGATTCAGGGCCCCGCTGCTCACATTGAGGCTTGGACGGCATTTAAGCGCGCGGGCGCTTCCATCATCATCAGTTATGGTTCGCGGTTCGCGAAAGAATGGCTACAGCTATGATCAACACACAGAAATCAGAAAGTCTTTTTGAAAGAGCCAAGAAGGTCGCGCCGGGAGGCGTTCACTCTCCGGTGCGAGGCTTTCGCGGAGTCGGCGGAACCCCGCGGTTTGTCGAGTCAGCCAAGGGCGTAGAGCTCATTGATGCCGATGGCAATCGTTACATCGATTTCTGCATGTCTTGGGGACCCCTTCTTTTTGGGCATCAAGATGAAGAGATCTCTGAAGCCGTGCGCGGCGCCCTCTCCCGTGGTTGGTCCTACGGGACTGCGGAGCCTTATTCGCTCGAGTTGGCAGAGCTCATCACTTCAAGCTTGCCTTGGGTGCAGAAGATTCGTTTCGTGAACTCAGGAACCGAGGCCGTAATGGCTGCGCTAAGGGTGGCGCGCGCTGCGACCGGGCGTCATAAGATTCTCAAGTTTGACGGCTGCTACCACGGTCACGTCGACTCGATGCTGGTTCGTGCGGGGTCGGGTTTGGCGGAGATGGCCTCTCCGGACAGCGCGGGCGTGACGCCTGCGACAGCGGCAGAAACGGTCGTAGCGCCGCTCGATGATTTGGCTGCGCTCGAGAATATCTTTGCGCATCACGGTCGGGATATCGCCGCGGTAATCGTTGAGCCGGTGCCCGCGAACAACGGTTTGCTTTTGCAGAAGCCAGAATTCTTGCCCAAGCTTTGCGAGATCGCGCGCAAAGCGGGCTCGCTGGTGATCTTTGACGAAGTGATCACCGGTTTTCGCGTGGCTTTTGGTGGGATGGCCGAGCGTACAGGCTTAAGACCTGACTTGGTTACGTATGGCAAAGTCATCGGCGGCGGGTTTCCGGTGGGAGCCTACGGCGGCCGATCGGATCTCATGGATCTAGTGGCTCCATCTGGACCTGTTTACCAAGCGGGCACTCTAAGTGCCAATCCCGTCGCGATGACCGCTGGCTTGGCGATGCTCAAGAAGCTTAAGCGTGATGCGCCCTACTCGCGTCTCGAGCAACGAACGGAGGTTCTCGCCGCCTCCCTCGAAAAAGCAGCGAGAGCTGCAACGTCAGAGGTTGTGCGCGTTCAGCGCTACGCTTCTCTTTTTTGGACCGTATTGGGCGAGCCTCGGACCTCCGATCGGCAAGTCCGCACGGCAGATCAAACTCCCTCCACACAGAAAGAGAGATACGCAAAAGCGTTTCACGCGCTGCTCGGCAAGGGAGTCTATCTCGCTCCTAGCGGCTACGAAGTTTCTTTTCTCTCGACCGCGCATACGGAGGCACATTTTCAAGCCTTTATTGAAGCGTTTGGGCAATCGCTGGGAGAATCTATCTGAAGTCCAGCGGAGGATTCACCACTGCGCCAGGTCGGCGTCTCCGTTTGATGATTCTTGCCCAGGGACTGTGGCTTACGCTCGTTTGCTTATTGGGTGTGTGGTGGTGCCGACTTGCACTCAATCAAGCTGAGCAGATTGGTGAGCTTCAAGCTAAGCTGGGGGTGGCTGCAGCTACGGTAAACGAACAGCTTTTTCGGACTGAGCGTATGCTTTTCTGGGAGTCTGTGACTTATATCGTGCTGGTATGCGCGAGCACCGCCCTGGTGGCGTGGCTCTATTGGCGAGATATGATGCGCGCGCGTGCAATTCAGGCTTTTTTCGCTTCGATGACCCACGAGCTGCGGACCCCGCTGACAAGCATTCGACTGCAAGCTGAGTCTATCGCTGACAACGAGGGGGGCCAAAATCAAGGCCTCACAAAGAGATTGCTCGAAGATACGATGCGTCTCGAAAGTCAGGTCGAGAGATCTCTTGAGTTGGCGAGGGTCGAGGGCGGGGGGCCTGTCTTTCCGCAAGCGATTGAGCTCAAGCCTTGGATTGAGCATCAAATCAGGGGTTTCGAAGAAGCATACGGGGGTCAAGTCAAGTTCAAGTCTCTGATTGAGCCTTTCAGCATCATGGCTGATCCTACTTCGCTTCAGATTGTCTTCAAAAACGTGATTGAGAATTCGTTGAGGCACGCCAAGCGCGATGACGTGTTGATCACCTTGACTAATCAACTCGACGGTCAAGGAGTCGCCCTCAAGTTTCGTGACAATGGCGGCGTATTCAAAGGCGATCCTCGCAAACTGGGCGAGCTTTTTCAAAAAGGGTCCGCATCCCAAGGCGCAGGAGTGGGTCTGTATCTGATCAGAGTGCTCACTGAGCAAATGGGTGGCCGCGCGCGTTTTGGTATCAACTCAAAGCAGCCCGGATTTGAAGTCGAAGTCTGGCTTCGCAGCGAAGCGAAAGGAGTGACCCATGGATAAGCCCTCGCGCTTGCTCGTCGTCGAAGACGAAAAAAACGTGGGCCTCACTCTAGTTGAGCGGCTCCGCAAGCAAGGCTTCGAAGTCGCCTGGGCGATGTCTGCTGAAGAAGCAAAGCTCGAGATCAATCAGCGCAAATTTGACCTCGCGCTCATGGATGTCGGCTTGCCCGATGGCTCGGGATTTGAGGTCGCAGCTCATTTTCGCAAGCTTCAACCGGCCGCTGCGATTATTTTTTTGACAGCCTTTGGATCTGCCGAGGATCGAGTACGTGGCCTAGAGCTCGGGGCTGAAGATTATGTCGTTAAGCCGTTTCACTTCAAAGAGCTTTTACTTCGAGTTCAGAACGGCCTAAAGCGAGCCAAGTATCTTGCTGGCGGTGCCGTAGCCCAATCCGCCGCCGATTCGATCCAGCTCGGTCGCGCAACCATTCACTTCTCTCGCTTCGAGGCGGAGTTGGATGGCGGTGTCCAGTCTTTGACTCACAAGGAAGTAGCGCTGCTTCGTCTTCTCGTCGACCGCAGAGGCAAAGTCGTTAGTCGTGACGAGATCCTTAACCATGTTTGGTCGGAAAACGAGTTTCCGACCTCACGAACGATCGATAATTTTATTATGCGGCTTCGCAGGCTCATTGAGTCCGATGCTGAGAATCCGCAAATCATCAAAAGCATCCGCGGCGTGGGTTACCAGCTGCAAGGAGAAACATCATGAACCTCATGCAGGCCGCACTTAGGAGAGAGAATCAGGGTCGTCCACCGGTGTGGTTGATGCGGCAGGCTGGCCGGTACCATTCTCATTATCAAAAGCTGAAAGAACGCTACTCGTTCATGGAGCTTTGTAAGATTCCCGAGGCTGCCTGCGAGACAACGATGGGCCCGATTCAGGATTTTGATTTCGATGCGGCGATTCTTTTCTCAGATCTCCTCTTTCCGCTCGAAGCGATGGGCATGGGGCTCAAATACGATCCGGGACCTCAATTAGGCTGGCATCTTGAGACCCTAGGGGATTTAAAGAAACTTAATGATGGCGGCATAAAGCTCCTCGATCAGCTCCAGTTTCAAGCTCAAGCCATGCGCTTGGTTCGCAAAGCATTGCCTGAGACCAAGGCTTTGCTTGGATTTGTGGGCGGCCCTTGCACTCTCTTTGCCTACGCGGTCGAAGGCAGTCATGCCGGCGGACTTCAAAAGACTCAACTTGGCATCAAGGACGGGCGTTTTGATGGGTTTAATGAGCGGCTGCTCGAGTTACTGGCGCAAAATATGGCGCTTCAGGCCAGAGCGGGAGCAGACACAATTGCAGTCCTTGACACTTGTGCAGGCGAGTTTGATCCAGAGATTTACAGGGATCGCATCGTCCCTTCGTTGCGCAAGCTCTTCGCTCGCTTCAAGGAGCTTTGTCCAGAGACTCCGATCACCTATTATTCTAAGAAAACCGGCCCGGCTCATTGGGAGTCTCTCGTAGGTTTGCCGATCGCTTGCAAGGGAATCGATTGGAACCACGATATCGCCGAGGTACTCAGAGATTGGGGCTCTCGCTGGGCGATCCAAGGAAATATCGATCCAAGTTGGCTTTTCTTGGAGACAACGGAGCTCGAGCGTCGGTTGCGCGAAGTCTTTATGAGGGTCAAAGCTCTGGGTCCAGAAAGACGCCGTGGCTGGGTTTGTGGGTTGGGGCATGGCGTTCTTCAGAAGACGCCCGAAGAGCATGTTCGGTTGTTCGTAAGATTAGAGCGGGAGATTTTTGGATGAGTGACTCCGATCTACTAAAAAAATATAACGTACCAGGCCCTAGGTACACGAGCTATCCGACCGTTCCCTATTGGTCAGACTCCCCATCTGAGCAGCAGTGGATCGACAGTATCGCTCAGTCGCTGGATGAAAGCGCAAAAGTTGGGGTGGGTGCAGCGCTCTACGCTCATATCCCATTCTGTGAGTCGCTTTGCACTTACTGCGGATGCAATACGCGCATCACTCGCAATCACAAAGTTTCACATCCTTACATCCAGACCCTGCACAAGGAGTGGGATCTGTATCTTTCTCGATTGGGCCGTGGGATCAATGTTTCGGAGATTCATCTTGGAGGAGGTACGCCCACCTTTCTAACGCCCGACGAGCTTGAAGAGCTTATGGCTGGCCTCCTCGCCAAAGTGAAGATCGCAGACGATGCCGAATTTTCCGTCGAAGCTGATCCACGGGTGACGCAACCTGAGCATCTCAAGCGTCTCGCGCGTTTTGGTTTTCGCAGGCTCAGCTTGGGCATTCAAGACTTCGACCCTAAGGTGCAGGATATCGTCCATCGCGTGCAGAGCGAAGAGCAGGTCCGAGCTGTCACAGAGGCAGCGCGTGCCGAAGGCTATCAAAGCATCAACTACGACCTGATTTACGGACTCCCTCTGCAAACGCTCGCAAGCGTTCAGAGAACTGTCGAAGCAGTTATGCGCCTGCGTCCGGACCGCATAGCCTTTTACGGTTATGCTCACGTGCCCTGGATCAAGCCAGGGCAGCGGCGCTTTACCGAAGCTGATCTCCCCTCAGGTGATCAGAAGCGAGCCCTCTATGAGCTCGGGCGCGAGATGCTCGAAGGAGTGGGATATCGCGAGATCGGGATGGATCACTTCGCTCTCGAAACCGACTCGCTTTGGCGCGCGTTCAAGGGCAAGACCCTTCATCGTAACTTCATGGGATACACTTCTCGCCAAGTCGCACCCCTGATTGGTTTGGGTGTTTCGGCTATCGGTGACTCTTGGCGCACTTTTGCGCAGAACGAGAAGCTGCTCGAGACCTATCAGGCCCGTGTCGAAAAGGGCGAGCTCCCTATTCATCGCGGTCATTGTCTCAATGAAGAGGATCAGGTGATTCGCAGGCATGTACTCAATCTCATGACGCGATTCGAGACGGGCTGGGGCGAGCGCGAACTCTATACTCCTTATCTCGAAGCCGTGGGGGAGCGTCTAGAGGAGTTAAAGCAGGATGGGTTGATTGAGCTCACCCCTAGATCCTGCGAAGTCACTGAGAAAGGCCGTCCCTACTTGCGCAATGTCTGCATGGCCTTTGATGCGAGACTGACCCGACAGGCGCCAGCGACGCAGCTTTTCAGTAAGACGATTTAGCGCAGAGCGATCGCGAACCCCCTTCGGCTTTTCATCGTGAACGTGTTAACTAGATAAAATCATGATTGGCACTCTTGATCCTTCAAGTCGCGAAGTCACCATTATCGGAGCCGGATTCGCCGGTCTGGTTGCAGCCTATCAATTGGATCGGTCCGGTTACGAAGTGACGCTGATCGAGGCATCTGATCGAGTGGGCGGCATGATACGCACTCAGAAGACCCAGTGGGGGATCGCAGAGTCAGCAGCGCATTCTTTCCTTGCCACTTCGGACGTTTTGGCTCTTTGCCAGGACTTGGGCGTGCAGCTCGTGCCAGTGAACAAGGGGTCACGAACCCGTTACATCCTGCGAACCACTTGGTTGGGACAGCGGATGCGTCGTTTCCCGCTTTCGGTGGGAGAGTTGGTGAGGTCGCTGTTACGTGCGTATTTCGTGCTTTCATCGGCGAGCGCGTCGCTGGGAACGCTCGAAGACTGGGCACTCAGATATTTGGGTAGAGCGCCTCTAAAGTTTTTGGTCACTCCTTTTGTCTACGGGATCTATGGTGCAAGGCCTTCGGAGCTGAAGGTCGAGGTAGCATTTCCTGGTTTGGTCGTCCCGCCAGGGCACTCACTTTTGAGCTTCGTAATGCAAAAGTGGAGAAGAAGGGTCATAAGCCGCAAAAAAGCTCCACCTCGTTCTCAGATGATGACTCCGCTCCACGGCATGGGATCCCTGATCGATGCGCTTCAAAGGCGTCTTGAAGCTAATCTGGGTAATCGCCTCAAGAAGAACACATCGCTCTTGGTGTTGCCTGAGGTGAAGAACCTCATTCTTTGCGTGCCTCCATCGGTTGCTGCGGACTTGCTTCGATCTCGTGATCCAGAGACTTCTCAAGCCCTGAGTGAAGTGCCCCATGCCCCACTGATTACGGCAACGATTTTTGTCGAGCGCGACGCCTTTACGAAGGAGGAGCCTCGTGGAGTCGGTGTCCTGATGGCCGAGATGGGCAATCGAAAGAGTTTAGGGATTCTTTTCAATTCGAGCGCTTTTCCTGGGCGTGCCTCCGAAGGTGAAAAACCCAGAGTCTCCTTGACCATGATGCTGGGAGGAACCCCTCACCCAGAGCTGCTCGCCAAATCGGATTCTTCCTTAAATCAAATCATTCGTGATGAGTTGAACGAGATTCTGGGTGTATCCCCCAAGCATCCTGGAGTTGATCTCGTGATTCAGCGCTGGCAGAAAGCTATCCCCATTTATGGCGGCGCGCTTGAGCTTGCGTGGAAGAGTGCCCGCAAAGGTTGGTGCGCACGTCCTGGGCGTATTCTCTTTGGAAATTACACAGGCCAAGTCAGTCTTCGCGGAATGATCGAGACGACGTCGAAGTTATGTAGCGCTCCTTCGGTTCAAAAGCCCCAAATTGCATCAGCTGCTTTGAGTTCTCCTCGGGTCATTGACACTGCTGAACCGAAGTGACCGTGTGCAGGTAGCACTGGGCGGGCGGTAGCTTGCACTCGGGTCCTACCGGCGCCGCAGCGATGGGCATAGGGAGAGGAGGGGGCGCCCCCGGGGTACCCGAAGGTACGGCGCCAGGTGCCGGAGTTCTAGCGGCTGTTTTCTTGTTCAACCACATTCGCGCTTCGATCATGATCGTGGCTTGGTCGCGATTGGTGCAGTCGATGCGGCCCCATAGATCCGCACTGAGCGGCGTTACGCAGTTGTTGTTACCTGACCCATCGTTCTTGAGTTTCGCGAATAGCTTCTCTTGCGTGAGGTAGAACGATCCGTCCGGCATGACTTCCCAGCTATCGTCGATCACATAGTCAGCAGTTCGAATCGTCAGAATCTTGCGTCCACAGTCCGCTGATAAAAACAGTGGGGTCAGAGGTTCTGCTAACTCGACCGTCTCTACCGGAATAGGGCATGCCCAAAGTTCGAGCTTAACCTTTTTAGGAAGGGTAACCGTCCCGTTGGCCAGGCATTGAGAGCCAAAGCCGCCGTAACCCTTTAGCGGAACCATCGAATCCGCAGTCCGGATTGTCGTGTTCTGCACGGGTTCGGTTGTTTTGCCGCATCCGGCATGAAGCGCGATGAAAGCTAAGACCGCAAAACTGGTTCTAAACGGGATTCCTGGGTTCCGGGGTCGTCCGCAAGTCATGGCGGAGCGAAAATGCAAACCAGGAGCCAAGAGTTGAGAGATTTAGCCGCGAGCCTGATTTACGATGATCAGCAAGGCAAGGGTGAGAGCGATGAGTGTGATCGGAATAGCGATTCCGATCGAAAGGGTGCCTTTTTTCATTTTATTGGGCCTCTCCCAGAGAGGAAATGGGTTCTTGCGGGGAGAGGTTGCTTGAGCCATGCCAAGGAGCGAAATGTTCGACTCAAATTTTGTATCTTAAAATAGTCTCAATGCAGCACAAATAGCCTGAGTAAAAAGTCATTTAAACTAAAGAGCTATTTTGGCGAAGTGGCACAATCTGAATATTTGTGACTCAATGTATTATTTTGCTGAAGCCCTTTTCCTTTCGCTACAAGTTGATCAAGCGAGAAGTTTTTATGAGAGTTGGGGTCATCTGGGCTCCGGTCGCAGGCCACTTAGTCACTGACTGCTTGACTCCTTTGCACGGGATCTGTACGCCTGAAGAGACATGATAAAAACAAATCGTTCGGCTTTTCACCTGATGAAGATTGCTGCACTTTGTCTCTTCCTGCCTGCGCTTGCAATGGCAGCGCCTGGTGAAGGAGGTGGAGGACAGCCCGATCCTTTGTTCTGCAAGATGGTAGGTCATTGGATTGGCAATGGGATAAGAACGCAGGCCGTATCCGGATCAAGAGTTATGATTCATGCTGTCACGGATTCTGAGGTGGTGGGAGATCATCTCGTCTCTCGCAATGTGATTACCGAAACCCCCATGGATCGGTACGGGAGCCCAATCGGCACTCCGCGGACCTACAGCCGCACTTACTGGATTCGCGGCAAGGATCATTCGAGCAGTTCGACCCAGCCTTCGATTGAGTTGATCTACGAATTGGGTTTTGACGAGCAGGTCACTTCTCACGGGGCTTTCAAGGATTCAGTCCTGAATATCGAGCAGAGGGTGGGCGACGAAACGTCAGGATATTTGATCCGATCACAGACCGAGTTTATGGGCTCAGTAACCCACTATCACGAAACGTTTTGGCGCGGCCTGCAGCTCGTTTCTCGTACTGAAATCAAGTACGAGCGTACGGCCCTAGGCAAGTGTACGAAAAATCTATCTAGGTGAAACCCTAGACAGTCTGGGCTATCTTCTTAAGACCCTATGACGCAGAAAATCTCACCGGATTGGCCCACCTGGTATGACAGCAAGAGTCCTCTGGGCTCAGCTGTTCGTTATGTCGCTGCCCTTTCGCCCCAATTTGATTGGGTAGGGATCTATGTTTTGAAAGGAAAGATGCTCGAGCTGGGGCCTTTTATCGGAGCGCCTAGCGAGCACACGCGTATCCCTGTGGGGAAAGGCGTGTGTGGAACCGCTGTAGCTGAAAACGCCGATCAGAACATCCCGGATGTGCGTGCGCACAGCAACTACTTGGCATGCAGCCTAGAAACTCAATCCGAGCTTGTCGTATTGATTCGAGACAAAAAGGGTAAGATCTTAGGGCAGATCGATATCGATAGTCATACTCGTGCGGCCTTTGGCCCCGAAGAGGAAAAAGCAGTTCGTAAAGTTGCCGATGAACTAGGAGCGCTCTGGTGAAAATGAAACGTAAATATCTGATCCTCACGCTACTCACCTTTTTCATCATCGTTCTGGATCAGGTGACTAAGTACATGGTGGTCGAACGGTTTCGTTACGGCGAGAGCATCCCTGTGATCCAAGGGTTCTTCAGTCTGACCTATATCCGTAACACGGGTGCGGCCTTTGGTTTGTTGGCTCACGCGAACCCTGCCTTTCGGATTCCGTTCTTTGTGATCGTTCCGATCATAGCTTTGATTGCGATCGGTTTCATTTTTAGAAAGATCCCGGATCAGGACTTGAAGCTCTCCTCCGCATTGTCTCTCGTGATTGGCGGAGCCGTGGGCAACCTCATCGATCGCGTGACTCTTAACTACGTGATCGACTTCCTCGATTTTCACTGGAATTATCAATACCATTTCCCGGCGTTCAACGTGGCTGACTCGGCAATCTGCGTGGGCGTCGGCGTTTTGATGCTGGATCTGCTGACTCAAAACCAAGAGGATGAGAAGAAGGAGACCTCGGTCGATGCACCCGCTTCTCATTAGCCTTGGGCCGGTCCCTATCCATACCTATGGTTTCTTGATCGCAGTCGGTTTTTTGTGCGCGCTCTATGTTATTCGCAAATTGTCAGAAGAGGCGAAACTCGATGTGGAGCGCAATCTGGATCTGACGTTTTGGATTCTGCTCGTCGGTTTCATGGGCTCACGCGTCCTGTTTGTCATCACTCGCTTTGACTATTTCGCGCAGGATCCACTTGCGATCTTCAAGGTTTGGGAAGGTGGCCTCGTTTTTCTGGGGGGACCTCTCGCTGCGATGCCATTTACGATTTGGTATCTCAGGCGCTACAAGATGCCTCTTTGGAGAACCGTTGACGCCATGATCTCAGGGCTGGTGATTGCGCACGCTTTTGGGCGTCTGGGGTGTTTGGCTGCAGGCTGTTGCTATGGCAAGCCCACCGGGACTTCGTTCGGCCTCCGATTTCACTCTGAGTTGGTCGACCGCAACCTCTGGGGGATCGCCCTTCATCCAACCCAGCTTTATGAAGCGGTCGCGCTCTTTATTCTTTTCTGCGGCATGGTGTACACTAGTCGACACAAATTCTTTGATGGTCAGGTGATCCTGACTTATTTTATGGCCTATCCAATCATCCGAAGCATCGTCGAGATTTTCCGCGGCGATCTCGTCCGCGGCTTTGTCATTGATGGAGTGCTTTCGACGAGTCAGTTCCTATCTATTTTGATTTTCGCGATCGCGTCGGTTGTGTTGTTCATTCGACTCAAGCAGGTACGTGGTGAGGGCTCTCAGCTCAAGCCCAAGCATGCGTAGAGCCGTTTGCCTCTGCTTGGCCTTTTGCGTAAGTGCTCCGGCGCTTGCGACCGTAGTCGTTGATGCTTCACAAACCAAAGTTAAACTGGTTGATCATCCCACGCGAATCGTCACTTTGATGCCTTCTTTAGCGGAGCTCGCTGCCGACTTCGTAGGCCCTCACCTTGAGCGCATTGTAGGCGTGAGCGAATATACCGACTATCCGCCTAAGCTCGAAAAGACGACTTCGATTGGACCCTACTCCCACTTCAATCTGGAGAAAGTCGTGGCGCTCAAGCCCGATCTTGTGCTCGCTTCGACGGGGGGTAATTCTCGTGATCAGATCCTTCATTTGAGAGAGTTAGGAATCCCTGTGGTCGTAGTGACCACCGACACCTTTGAAGAAATCGAGGCCTCGATGCGACTCGTAGGGGAGGCGATGGGGCACCCTAAGGACGGCATACGAATGGCGGATCGTTTTAAAAAAGAGCTGATAAGTATCCGGGCGCAAGGAGCCAAGCGCAAAGGTCCTAGGCCACGTGTATTGCTTCAAGTCGGCGATGAACCATTAATAGCGGCTGGTAAAAAAACTTTTCTTCACCAGGCGCTCGAAGTCGTGGGCGCAGAGAACGTCTATGGAGATTCAGACGCTCAGTATCCCAGGCCGGCGACGGAGGATGTGCTTCACCGCAATCCCGATCTGATTCTGGTTTTGGCGTTGGGCAAGGATCTGAGAGTCTTTAACGATATGGCAGCAAAGTGGAAGCAGTTCCCAAAGCTCAAGGCGGTTCAGGAAGGTCACGTTCGCGTGCTTCAGGGCGACCCTATTCTCAGGCCGTCTCTTAGATTGCTCGAGGGTTTGTCCCTGCTCCGCAAGGCAGTTCAGGTGTCCTCGTAATGTCCAAGAGTAAAGTACTGCGAGCTTACGTAATAGCGATGGGATGTTGGCTGCTCTCATTCTTGTTTGCGCTCAAGTTTGGCGCTGTAGCTGGATTGGACGCAGAGACTGTGGTGCAACTGAGGCTGCCTCGCGCGCTTCTTGCGACCGCAGTCGGTGCTGGACTCGCGGTTTCAGGAGCCGCACTTCAAGCGCTTTTTACAAACCCACTTTGCGAGCCGTACACGCTGGGGATTTCATCCGGGAGCGCGCTTGGCGCAGTGCTTGGCGCTGCACTGGGCTTTCATTGGAATGTAGCCGGCATGGCAGGCACCGCGTTTGGTGGGGCCCTCTTCTTTGCTGGCGCCCTTTATCTCATCGCGTCTCGACCCGGGACAGGCAATACAACGGTTCTTCTTGTAGGCGTCATGCTGGGGTTTTTGGGTTCAAGTCTAGTGACTGTATGGACTGCGCTTGCTGACAGCAATGGGATCGAGCGTGCGATGGCGTGGCTCTGGGGTGACTTATCGCGCGCTCGCATGCACGGAGCTCTTTTTGCAACTGTCTTGGTAATAGGTCTCATCGCATTGCTTTGGACGAGATGGCGCGAACTCGACGCATTGCTGATGGGTGAAGAGGGTGCTCTCTCTCTCGGCGTGAATGTGAGCGCAATGAGGCGCAAGATCATTTTGCTCACTTCATTGATCATAGGCGTTTCCGTCTCTGTAGCTGGGATGATCGGTTTTGTTGGATTGATCGTGCCGCATTTTGCTCGCCGAATGGTGGGTTCGCTGCATCTTACTCTCATCCCCCTCTGCGCGATCTGGGGATCAACCGCGTTGACTATGGCAGATTTGCTCTCTCGCGTAATTGCGCGCCCCTATGAATTGCCTGTGGGTGTGGTGACCGCGCTGGTGGGGGCGCCAGTCTTTCTTTGGATCATGCTTAAGCGTTCTGAAGGTACTGGCCGGGAGAGTATCGGATGAGCACGAATCCGGAGATTCGGCTCGGAGTCTATAGTCTGACCTACGAGTATAGCGGCCATCGTGTGGTCGACGAAGTTTCGTTCGAGCTTCAGCGGGGGGAGATATTGTCATTGTTGGGCCCCAATGGTTCAGGCAAGTCCACGATGCTGAAAGCGATCGCTGGGCTTTTGCCTCTATCCAGTGGAGCCTCCCAGGTTAGGCATCAAGGCGTGGATTTCTTGAGCCAGCCACTCGCCCGGAGGGCCCAGCAGGTCGCCTATGTCGGGGCGGATTTGCGCGCTGAGTTTCCGATGACCGCGCATCAAGCTGTCACCCTGGGGAGAAGTTGTCAGGGGGGGGGGTTGCTCACGCTCGTCTCGAAAGCTGACCAAGAGGCTGTGCGCGACGCCATGATGCGCTGTTCCTGCTGGGAGTTTCGTGAGCGTGACCTGCACACGTTGAGCAGTGGAGAGAGGCAGCTTGTCGCCCTCGCTCGTGCGCTCGCTCAAGGTGCGAAGACTTTGCTTTTGGATGAATCGCTCTCCAGGATGGATCTGCACCATCAGGCTGCAGTGGGGCGACTGCTCACTCAACTTACTCAGCAAAACTATTCGGTCATTATGGTCTCGCACGATATCAACGTTGCTTCTGAGTGGGCGACGAAGGCACTGCTACTTAAGGCAGGCAAGCGTGTTGGCTATGGTTCGATCCGTGAGATGTTGACTGAGCAGAATCTTCGCGCGCTTTATCCAGGATCTGGCCTAGTCGTGCGCGACAGCCCAGTATCGGGTGCGCCCAAGGTTTTCTTTGCTCCGACAGCGTCAATTTGACGAGGGGCCGTTATTAGCGGGACTAATGCTTAAGCATCACTTTTAGTGATTTCTTGCTCTTCGTTTTCGATGCTAAACCCAGCTCCGCTGTTACAAAAACCATGAACACCCCCCACGAGTCCGATGCCGCCTAGGTGGCCTGAGCTAACGAAGTTCGGGCTAACTGAAGTCGGCATCGGTCTTTCTACATTTTGAAAAGACAAAGGCCCCATCCGCGAACGGATGAGGCCCCCATCGGCAAATCCTCACTGCTACCGACTCTAAGTTTATCCAGCAAAGCCAAAGAACCAACCTGCCGACAAGTAAACTGCGCCGCCAACATCTCCTTTAAGGGAGCGTTGATAACCCAAGCTGCCATTGAACCCGCCCTTGGCCTGCCAGTCCACGCCGAGGGTAGTGTAGATATGCCCACCACTTTCGGTGAAGCCACCGACTTCGAGGCCTTCTCCGTCGTAGGAGACGTGCCCATAGTGCAGACCTACGCTCGGTGAGAAACTCCAGCCCGGCACGAAGGCTCGAGCACCAAAGCCCAAAGTAGTTGCGCTGGCTTCTGTAGTCGTACAGTTGTTGTTGTAGCAAGAAATGCTGCTGGTCACGGTCAACTTTCCATAGCCCGCCGACACTCTCAAAAAATCGAACGGGTTGTAAGCCAAGTTAAGGCCGATAATCGTAGGGGCTGGTTCGCGAAATGCGAGATAGGCCCCCAACCTGTTCTTCATGCGATTGCTGACGTCAGGAGCTGCAGTGGTGCTGACTTCTGGTGCAGCAGGGGCAGGGACTTCTTCAATGGCGCGAGACAGCGGTGACGATAAAGCGGTCAAAGCGAGTACTGTTACATAGAGGGTGCGGGAAACATAGAATTGCGAGGTTCTCATTTTCTCTCTCCTTGGTAAGCAATCATTTGCTTAAATTCAGGATAGAGGAGTCTTCAAAAATCTAAATCAATCCGCACTGTAATTGGTGAGTTAGAGTTATGCCAACGCTATAACTCTCGCTTAAAGAGCCTATCCAGATCATGCAACTGCAGTAGAGGGGATTATTGGGGCAGGGACTGGCAGAACGGCGGTACCTTTTCTCCGGAGTTGGAGTATCCGTAGCTTAACACTACCGACTGTCCTGCAAGTGCGGGAGAGAGGATCGCCTTGGCAAAAGTGACCAATACAGCATTCTGGCTATGTTCAATCGTGCGATCGCCCACCGCAACGTCATCGAGCATGAGCTGTTTGCCAGGCACTGTCCACTTGCCAGAGACAACCGCTGGGCAGATGCCGCCACGACGTAGGTCATATCGCCACTCCGAGTTCTCGTCTGCGCGCACTTTGAACATCTCTCTGTAAATAATGTCAGAGGTCCCGTCTTCCATCAGAAATACGTTGACCTGAGCACTAAGGAGCTCGTTTGGAGTGATCTGAATCTCCTTGCTCCCCATCAGAAAACGCCACTGAACGTGAATTTCCCCGTCTCCGTCATCCGAAGTCTCCTTTTGGAATAGGAATTGGCGGAAGTATGCTTCGTCATCTCCTCCGAGGAGCGGGAAGACGCCAGCTTGTGCCCACGATTGAACTCCAGAAATGAGCAAAGCCATGAGGGCGAAGAAACTGAGTTGAGATTTCATGGTAGAACCTTTCATTTGGGATGAATAAAGAGCTTGGAGCCTATTAAAGAACTATAGTTGAAAACCTTTCGAACTTTGCCTTTGTATTGACCCAAGATCTGAAACGAGCTTGAGGTCACACGCAACGCAATCGATTTTGGAATCGCGGGCGGCGCGCCAGCATTGGATGCTGCCGTATAGACCGCCTCAGCTCCGAAGTCATAAAATGTCCCGCCGATCATAAAAGAGCGAAATACTGCTTCTTGTCCGCTAAAAACCTTTTGCTTAGGATTCAAGTGCAGGTAAATCGCCGGGCGATTGCGGATGTCAAAGATATCGAGATTGATGCCGCTGACTTTACCGATCGGCTCCCAGGAAGTCGACCCCCTCTTTCGGCCCAGTACCGGAGTCTCGGTTTGGGTTGCCGAAGTTGAGAGCCCGATACACTCATAGTCCTGAGTCACGCCAAACCAGTCGCGATCCGCGCCTTCGAGGTTACAGGATTCGAGCTGAGCGTCAGGAAAGAAAAAGGGTTCGACTGGAGACTCGACAAAGATCTCGTAAATCGCCTGATTGAGAATCTGATCCAGAAAAACCTCGGACATCAAGCCGCTCCCTGTGTGAGGGAGACCAAAGATATGACCCAACTCGTGAAGAAGGGCGTAGTACAGAAGCTCGGGGTGCGTCCATGCGCGGTCGATCAAGGGTCCGGAGTTAGCATAGACGTGTGGACCCAGGTCCGAGCTGATATAGATAAAACCCCTGCCACGGAGCTGCTCTTCATCATAAGAAGTGCGGACCGCTACCCCAATGTACTTGGCGGGGTCTTTCAGGTAGCGGATCTCGTCGGTATCTAAGGTTCCATATCCAAACTTAAATGCGAGATCGACATCGGGTGTACATGGGACTTCTTCAAACACCTGAGTGGCTAAATCGACGTTTCCATTCGCTGGTCGCAGTACCGGCTTGTGAAACTCCGCATGCCAATAGCTGATAGCCTTGTTAACGAGGTCACGCGCCACTCGCGGCGAGGCCGAAACGGATTTCTCATCGACGGCGATGCAGTAGCGAACTTTTTCGGTATTGCGCACAAACCAAGGGTTCTTCGCGTCCTTAAAGAGCTCTCCACCTGAGGAGACCCAGCCGCCGGAGTTCGAAGCGGTCTGTTGCCCGGGCTCGCCTGAAGGAGAGTCGGCACGGTCCCCGACCTGTACGTGTTCAGGTTCTTCTTTTGCGCAGGACGAGCTCAGCGCGAGTAAGAGTCCCAAGGTCGCAAAGAGTTGAAGTCGACTCATTTTCGATTGATCTCGCGAACTTTAAAAATCTTTGTCCCATTCACTCGTTTGAAAAGGACTTGCGCGATCCCAGGCGTCTTAACTCCCACTTGATAGAGCCAGCTCAAGCTACGACCTGTAGGGTTGGTAAAACTTCCTTGAATCTCCCAGGAGGGAATCGTTTCGCCAGAAGCGAGTGCAAAGGGGGTGGATGCGCTACTTAAAATGCTTACGGTGCCCGTCATTCCCAAAAACACATCTAACGCCGCTAATTCGCGTCTCAAAAGATTTCCGCGTAATTGCTGAAACTCCTCGGTGGACAGAACATCGATCGTGCCATCAGCATCGATGAGCGAGATTGAATCGGCGGAGCATTCGCCCGCAGTGCGCATGAATTCTTCGCGCGATGCTTCGCAGATGCTGCTGCACCCGTCCGCGCCACATCCAATTCTACAATTTTTATGAAAGATTCGAATCTTCGCGCTGTCGCCGCAGTGAAAGGCGTCAGCAAAGGAGACTTGTCCGAACTCTTGGTCAAGTTTGTCCAATACATGGGTGGGATCTTGAATAATCGCTGCAGACGCATCGAAAATCCAAAAAAGGCTCAACAGGAGTACAATTTTTTGCATACTTCAGGGCTAGCATGCGATCAAAAAAACCGGAAGGAGGATATCTCCCCCTTCCGGCCCTCGCAGTCGGCGATGTGTCAGGCACAGGGCGCCGAATTTCGGAGGCTATGGCAGACTAATATTCTGCTTGAATGGGTGCCAGGTAAAGGCATGAGTCGACGCCGTTGTCTCGAGCTTCTACGACGAGATATTCTGTGCCGTCGTCGGCTCTGTTACAAGGTGTTTTAGATTTGAACACGCGCTGAGTGAGGATGCGACGATTTGCGCCGCGTGCGTCTGAGCTTTCGATGGAAGAGACGAGAACATCGCCATTGAATTTGGCGTACTCACTTCTCTGAATATTGGTTTCAAAGGTGAGATAGTAGACCCCGTCTGCAAGAAACGCTTGGTTGGATTTTAGTGGGAGCCCACGAGCATTGCATTGGGCGTCGCTCAGTATGCAGCGTTGGCTCCAAGCAATCTGAATGCAATCGGGCTGAGTCCACGTGTGTTCCATTCCATCAGAAACATATTGGCCCGCAAATTGAGGGCATGCTGAAATGGGAGAAGCAGGCGTATCCGAGGGAGGTATAGATCGTCCTTCGCTTGGCGATCCCGCTGGAACGACGACGGGCTGGTCAGGCGCTCCGCCTACGCCCTCTACTTTTGCCGAACAACCTGAAAGCGAAAGAGTGAGAGAGATCAGAGCTAAGAGAGCGTATTGCGAGGTTTTCATTTGAGTAAGTCTCCTTATGCATCTGAGACTAGAGTTCTGCGTGCAATCTCGCGATCAAAGTCCACTGTAATCTCGTTGAATCCATTATAGCGGCGGTATAATTCTGGGAGATGCGCATCGCCGATCAAACCCAATATAAGGCATCGATCAAAGTCCGGCTAATGGAGCTGCAGCAGCTTCGTCCCGGGCTGACGCTTAAGAAGCTGGCCACGCAGATTCCGATCCAATACACCTATCTCTCAAAAGCGCTTAACGACTCGAGCACTCACCTCAATGAGGATGACTTGTTTCGGCTAGGACAGCTGCTGGAGTTTTTTCCGCAAGAAATCGAGTTTTTGCTTCTGCTGAGAGAGCACGAAACGGCCACCCTGCCAGCGCGGCGGGAGTTCGCCTACCACAAACTCGAAAAGGCACGCAAAGCGCTGGGGGTCCGGGCGGATGTGCGGGAGTCCGATATTTTGCAAGTGTCTCAGGAGATGGGATACCTGCTTGATCCTTTTTGCGTCCTAGTTCACGTGGCCTTGCACATTCCCGCGATTCGCAAGGATCCCCGCTCGCTTTGCGCTCATTTAGGCATCAGTCAGGCGAGGCTCAAGGAAATCCTCAAGAAGCTTTCGCTCGTGGATTTTATCGAGATGGATACGGGACCCTTCTCGGTGAAGAAGGTGAATCGGGGCAAACTTCACTATCCTAAAGAGCACCCGCTCATGCGAGTGCATCAGAATCTCTTCAAGATGGCCTCGCAAGACCAGCTCCTCAAAACGGCTGAAGAGCAGAAAGAAAGTTTTCAGGTCACGTTCACGGCCGATGCCGCCGCTTTCGAGAAGATCCGAGCGGAGTTTCAAGATTTTGTTCGCAAGGTCGAGGAGACTGTTAGACCCACCAAACCCGAGCGGCTCCTGCAGCTCGGGTTTGATCTGTTTTTTTGGGTGTAGGGAATGTCCTCAGCTGAGGACATATCCTAGTGATCGTTCGAAATAGAATAGGGGTGAATCGTTAGCTCTTTGCTATCTCGTCCACGCAGCTTGAGACTGGTGCGTGAGAACTTTCCATTCTCTGATTTTGTCGATCCGATCGCATACTCCGTTAGGTCAGCGGGCAGTTGGGCAAGTTCGGGTGCTCGAGCGTCCAGTCTCAAACAAGGGCGAGCGGCCGTCCCTTCAAAAACCAAGAGGCCCCTGTCGTCGACTCCTATTCCTTGGCCCAACCAGGGATCCACCGATCCTTTGGTGACTGCACAGCGCCGAACGAAAGAGGCGCTCGGTTCTTTTCCTGGCGTCAGCTTGTCGCTTGCATATTGACTGCGCCCAATTGCAAAGTCGATGACCTTTGCCCCTCCTGGTACGCGAGGTTTGATCTGCGTCACTGTATTGCTTGAATATCTCGTGACGTGCAGCGCTCCTGTGTCGTCGAGGAGGGCGCGAATTGAAGCTCCCTCCGCAAACTTGATTGCCATCTTGTTGATCTGAAAAGTCGAAGCCGTGGCAGTTGTCGTGGCAGCATCCAAGTAATGGAACTTCCCACTCCTACTCAGGCCATAGAGCGTATCGTAGAAGACGCCCGTGCCAGCAAACGACCATCCATCGGGGCGCTTAAAGTTTTCTGCAGGCTTCAAGCTGTTATTGCCGAAAAGGGTCGAGGATACTTGGTAGACATCGCCGCGAGCATCGAGAATGTAACGAGCAAACTTGGGGCCCATGGTCAATTTCGTGGCCTGAATGTCGCGCATGTCCCACTTCACTTTTTGAGCTACGCGCTTGCCGGTGGCTGGGTCCATTTCGATCACTTGGATAGCGTGAGCATTGTCGATGAAGTGAACTTCCGTGTCTCTGCCGTCATTGAGTAACGTGGCATAAGTGACTTTTGCGTCAGCACCTGCTGAATCGGTAAACAGTTGGACAGGTAAATATCCGATCCGCCATCCAAATGCTTTTTGGTCGTTTGTATAGATCGTGAGGCCGTTGTTGCTCGAGTAGTATTCAATTCGCTCAATGGTCTTGCCTTCGAATTGAATGGGAGCAGGTATGAGGTCGTTCGTGAAGGGATGAACGAGCCAGACCTTTCCTGCGCTGTCGAGAACAGCGATAAAGTCATGAGGAGTGCTGAGCTCGGCGGGTACGACGTTGAACCTCGAACCCAGGCGGGCAAGAGCGCCAGAGCGGAAATATTCGCGATCGGCCGGGCTGAGATCAGGACCAAACTTGGCCAAGCCGTATCTGAGCGAGGTGTCAAAAGCATAGGCTCCAGCATACTCATCCGTCCTGAACGCCTCGTCACACGCACCTTCTGAGAGAGCAGCGTCTCCTGATCTGCATCGAGTGTGCCCGGGGTCATTTTCTGAAGTGTGTCTTGCTTCATGAATAATCGTGACTAGCGAGTCGAGGGGGTCATTGACAAAGAAACGTGCTCCTAAGTAGACCTTTCCTCGACTATTATAAGCGGTGCTTCCGCTCTGAGAGAGGTCCAAGTTCAGCGTTGTTGTCTCATCTGAGACATATTGAAGCATGTTTGGGAATACTGAGGGAGCCCCTCCTCGCCAGTCGTTGGGGACAGGTACCGAGAGGCGCTTGAGCACTTTGAGGATCTTGCCAAGTCGTACGCGCCAATCGGGAGTAAGAGCTGCACGACCCTTTTCCGTCAGGTGGACTTTCGCAAAAAGCTCGGCTTCTTCGGCGGCATCTGGGGCGGGCAGATTGTCATAGGAGTTCAACGATAGCGCTTGGGGAGCAATCGGGGGTGCGTCAGCCCAAGAAGCCGAAAACCCAATGCATACTCCAAACCCTACCATTGCTGAAAACGCCCATGCTTTCATCTTAATCATTCTTTTCTCCCCATCTTTTCAAAAAACTCGTCATCGCTCATTTGCGCCGCTGCAATGACTCTTGGATCTAATTGAGCAAAAGTGTTGGATCGAGCCGTTTCAGACCCGCTCCATCCCAGGCCCGCCATGCCTCGAAGCGCTTCTCGCTTCACAACCCAATTCTCGTTTGGATTATTTAGTACTTGTTGACTCAGGACTCGGAGCGACTCTTTGGTCTGCGGGCCGATGCCCTGCCGAGTGACACGAGCTATGGCTCTAAGAATGCCGATCCGTGAAGTGAGTTCATCTTGAGGGTCGTCTGCGTAAGGACGTGAAAAACGTAAGGTCAGATCAGCAAGCAATGAGTTGTCAGTCTCGAGATTCTGTTTGAACCGATCTGATGCCAGATAGTCGAAGAGCTCACCAGGCCTCAGGTTCGAAGTTTGGATCACCGGTTTTTTTACGGAGACTTCGCTTGAGGAAGTCTTAATCATTTGAGGTGGGGCCGCAGTTTGAACTTGCGGCTGGCTCATCGGAGTTTGAATGACCGGAGTCGGAGTTGCAGAAGTTTGATGCTCGCCTGGCTGTGGATTAGAAATCCAATTCAGCAGGCCAAGCGAAGCCGCCAATAAACCCAGAACGATAAGGTACTTACCCATGAATTCCTCCCCATGCCCTTGCCCGGGCGGAGGGATAGCATGAAGCGACTTAGTGTGTCAAAATTTCCCTTTTTAGCACTTTTACCCTCTAAAAATGGCTTAACTTCACTGGGACATTGACAGGGCAGCTTTATCTGAGTATTTTAATCGCATTATGCCTCCTCTAAAAAATCTCCTCACTGCCCACTTAGAAGAAGTGGACGAGTCCTACCTTGAGCATCTCACCCAAGCGACCAAGCTGAGCTCGATCATGCTAACTGCTGGCACGCTCTGTTTGGTGCACGCTGTGTTTCCGTTTGTCTTCACTCGTCGAGGGGGAGACATGGCGCTTGAGTTCGCCGAAAAACTCAAAAAACGCCGTGAGAAAATCAAGAAGCCACTCGAGCCTAAAAAGAAACGGTAACTCCAAACTGATGAGCCGTCGCAAGCAGCGGTTCGAGTACGCGAGTAAAAGAGTAGTCGGCTGAGATTCTTGGCCCGATCCAACCTATACCTGAGCTGTAACCTTTAGATCTGAGGTTAGAGAGAAACGGCTGGGCAGCGTTTCTGAACATTCCTGCGCGAATAAATAAATCCTGCAGAATGGGTATCTCAAGCCCCGCTTCGAGGCCTAAAAGGCCCTCGGGGGAGTGTGGCGTCCAGTGCGGATCCACGTAAAGCAAGACCAAGGATTGGACGTTGAATTTTGTACCCAAAATATACTCGCGAAAAACACCGCGAGATCGTCCCTCATCGCTTTCAAGCAGGTTGTCGATCACGGTCGCGACTTGAACCCAATCAAAAGGCACCCAGGTCATCGAAATAATCGAATCCCAAATCGGGTGGGGCGATTCAACATTGGGAACAATAAACTTGCCCCCGATTCCTAATCCAAACCTTTGAACGATGTTTTTGGAGGCGCCGATGCTGATGATTTTGCGATCCTCAAGGAGGGTCAATCCCGCGCCGGCTTGAAAAAGCTCAGACCTTCCATCTTGAAGCGAAAGGTTGACGTTGTGCCCGTGGATGTCCGAATCCCCGTCAGAGTTGGTTGGTCCGCCATAGAAAAGATAGTTGCCCGAAATACTATAGACAGGAAGAAACGAAACGAATGATGGATTCAGATAAATCGCATCGTTTAACATGGGGCCCGCATGTCCCGCGCCTCCCATGGCCGCAGCTCTTGCGGATTGATAGTCTGACGCATGTGAGCTGAGTGGCGTGAGAGTTAGCGCAGCGAACGTGAAAACAAAATGTAAAATGCGTGGTGTCAAGTTTAGCCTTTACATTAAAATAGGGGGTCGTTAAACGCATGCCCATTATGGCATTACGCAAGGAAAAGATCGAAGGCTTTAAGAGGGATCTTGTCTCTCGTCGTGAATCGATGGCGAAGGTGCTCGCTCAGGCGACACATGACTTCATTAACGATGAAGAAACCTACAGTGATACCGTCGATCAAGCATCTGCAGATACGGATCGCAGCTTCACTCTTTATCTTAAGAATCGTGAACGAGATACTCTCTGGCAAATCGATGAAGCGTTGAAGCGCATTGAAGCTGGAAACTACGGGCTTTGTGAGCGATGCGACGAATCAATCTCGGAAGCGCGCATCACAGCTTTCCCTTTCACCACTCTTTGCATCGACTGTAAGGCTGAGTTAGAGTCCGAACAGCAACGCTTCCCCGGTCGCGCCTAAAATTGACTGGCGCTCCCGTGCCGCGTTTCACGGAGGAGCGCCTCATGACCAAAAAAATTCGGAAGGCAGTGATCCCGGCCGCTGGCATGGGTACTCGATTTCTTCCCGCCACAAAAGCGATTCCCAAGGAGATGATCCCGATCGTGGATATCCCGATGATTCAACACATCGTCGAGGAAGCGGTCCGCGCTGGCATCGAGGATGTCATCCTGGTGACCGCCCGTCACAAAGAGGCGATCGAAAATCACTTCGACTACAACTACGAGCTCGAGGACACGCTCGATAAAAAGGCCAAGAAGGATCTTGCCGATGTTTCTCGTCGGATCGGTACGATGTGCAACTTGATTTCTATCCGGCAGAAAAATCCGATGGGACTAGGGCATGCAGTTCTTTGTGCCGCTCCTATCGTGGGGCGAGAGCCATTTGCGGTTCTTTTGGGCGACGACCTTATTGACTCTGAGGTGCCTTGCACGAAACAGCTTTGCGATATCTTTGAACAAGAGCAGGCCTCGGTCGTCGCTGTGATGGAAGTGCCGGAGTCCGAGGTGCATAAGTATGGTGTTATTGGAGGTAAGACGATTGGTCCTCGCCTCACGCATGTGGATCGCCTAGTAGAAAAGCCCGCTGCTAAAGACGCGCCTTCGCGCCTGGCCATTCCGGGAAGGTATGTGCTGAGCCCTACGATCTTTGATTGCTTGAGAATGACCAAGCCAGGCAAAGGTGGCGAGCTCCAATTGACAGATGGGCTACAGCTCCTCGCGCAACGCGAAAAGCTTCTGGCTTATCAATACGAGGGCACCCGTTATGATACGGGCGATCGAATTGGATTTATCGATGCAACGCTCGCATTTGCGTTGAGGCGGCCTGACTTGGCGCCCGGCGTGCGCGAGTTGATGAAAAAACATCTGGCGGGCACATGAGATTGGGGCTTCAAATCGTCTTCTTGGGGTGTGCGCTTTTGGGCTCGTTAGATTCGCACGCGTACATCCCGCCGTCCGCTTTCGTGATCAAGTCGCTTGCTAACAAGCATGGCGGTTTCAAGAGCGTTAGGGTGAGAAGTACTGTCACTGCAATGGACGGCGAGATGCTCACTTCCACCAAGTTCAAGACGGTCACTTACTTCAATCCGCAGACGAGCATTCTGCATGCTTACGCTTCTGATGAGAGCGGCAAGAGCGCTTTTGCGATTGAGCGCAGGCTCGAAAGCTCGACTACCACGGATGCATTGCTTTTTTGGTCTAACCCTCGTCAGTTGCAGGAGCATCTGAAGGCGCAAGGACTACCGATTCGCACCGAAGACGAGCTAGCCGCGATGAAGGATGAAGATGAACGCCGTGCATCTGAAGTTCAGAATCTCGCGCGTTGGATGTCGACGGTCGCTTGGGTGATTGGGGATCCTCCTCGTCGAGATGCGAAAGGGCCGCAGTTGTGGATCGAGAAAGATACTTTCTTGCCGTTGAGGTTGGTCTATACGGTCCCAGATGAGGGATTGGTGGACATTCAGTTTGAAGGGCAACGGTTTTACCGAGAATTTCCGTTTCCTCGCGCTATCACAGTGGCCAAGGGCGGTAAGGCGATTTTGCGCGACGAAGTTCAAGACGTGACTCTCAACTCGGATGCGAATGAGTTCAAAACGGTGGTAACCGATGGATTCACCGAGGCGGGTAAAACGCTCCCAAGCGCGACTCGCGAGCTGATTGATCGATATTTCAAGCTGGTGCGTTGAGTAGTTTCTATGTTGTTTGACTCTCAATCTCCGTCATCTCAGAGTTTGTTGAGCGTGGCGGTGCCTCGCCCGTTGGATGGATTATTCACTTACAAGATCAGCGCGGAGCACGCTTCGCAAGTCACAGTCGGCGGTTGGGTCAAGGTGCCCTTTGGTCGGGCCACAACTCACGCCTTTGTAGTTGAGCCTCCTCGAGCGATAGAAACGGGGGGACTGCCTGAGGGCTTGTCTATCGAGAAGCTCAAGACTGTGCTCGAGGTTGGAGACCAGGGCGCGATTTTTACTCCAGAGCTTTTGGATCTGTGTCGATGGGCGCATCAGTACTACGGTTCTCCCCTAGGCGAGGTACTGCATTGCGCAGCTCCGCCTGCGACTTTGGGGTTTAGAAGCGCCAAACGAGGCGCTAGAAAGCTTAAATTCGAGGAGACTCGCGACCCAGTTCGACATTCTTTGACTGAAGAGCAGGTTGCTGCGCTTGAGGTGCTTGAGACGGCTCGCAAGAGAAACGTGCAGGCAGGTCCCAATGTAGCTCTTCTTCATGGGGTTACAGGGAGCGGTAAGACGGAGATCTATATGGAGATCGCACGTCGCACGCTTGCTGAGGGAAAAGGAGTGCTGCTTCTCGTTCCAGAAATCGCACTTACCTCGCAATTGCACCGAAGATTTGAAGAAGGCCTGGGCGTTAAGGTGGGGCTTTGGCACTCAGCTGTTGCGGATGGCATTCGTCGTGATCAGCTTGCGGCGCTGCGGTCGGGCGAGCTCAGAGTTGTGGTGGGCGCTCGATCGGCCGTGTTTGCTCCGGTCCCCGAGCTGGGGTTGATCGTGATTGATGAAGAACATGATGCCACCTACAAGCAAGAGGATCGTGTTCGGTATCATGCTCGGGATCTCGCGGTTGTGCGGTCAAAGCTCACGGGGGCTTTTGTGATGTTGGGGTCGGCGACGCCGAGCCTAGAAACGCGCGAACGCGTTCGCGAGGGACGCTATGCGGTTGCAAACCTAACTCGTCGGATCGCTCCGGGCGGGATGCCCACGATTGAGATCGTGAACCTCTGTGAAGAGGAGCGAATCGAGGACACGCAGGCGCCTATCGCGCGCAAGACGATAAACGCGATTCAAGAGACTTTGCTTGCGGGTGAGCAGGTGATGATTTTTCTCAATCGCCGAGGGTTCGCATCTTTTTTGATCTGTGAGGATTGCGGAGAGACCAATGGATGCCCTCAGTGCAGCATTTCTCTTACCGTTCATCGTAGTTCGGAACGCAGGCCTGGCGGCAAGGCTCTGGTCTGCCATGTCTGCGGACATCAGGAGGCAGTTCCTGATGTCTGCGCAAAATGCCAAGGGTCCAATCTGAAGGCGATGGGCGCGGGAACCGAGAGCCTAGAAGAAGAGCTACCCAAATGGGTCCAGGGCGCGGTGACCTTGCGTCTCGACCGTGATCAAGTGACGAGCCAGTCTAGACTCGAGTCGATCTTGGAGGACTTTCGGAGCCGTAAGGCCAACGTACTGTTGGGTACTCAGATGCTGGTCAAGGGGCACGATTTTCCGGGTGTCACCCTGGTTGTGGTCATTCTTGCCGATGCACTGTTTCGCTGGCCGGATTTTAGGGCTCCGGAGCGAGCGTTTCAGATCTTGAAGCAGGTTTCCGGGCGTGCGGGAAGAGGCGACCGGCCCGGAAGAGTTCTGATTCAGGCTTTTGATCCAGATCATGCGGTTCTACAGACTTTGCAGGGGATCATGTCGGAAGAGTCGTTTCTTGAGAACGAACGTCAGCTTAGGCAGGCGCTCGGATACCCACCATTTGGTCGCATGGCTCGCTTGCGTCTTGAGAGTCCGGATGCACGAGAGGCTCAGAGCCGTGCTGAGGCTGTGGCCCGGTCACTTCAGGAGTTGCAAGTCGATGGAAAAATCGAGTTGCTTGGGCCGAGCGAGGCGTTTTTGGAGCGCGCCAAGGGAATTTATCGATGGGATATATTGATTAAGTCCCCCCAAATCGGGCCACTTCAGAGAGCCATTCATTTGTCACGTGAGGTCTGCAATCGCGATCGTTGGGGATTGTTGGTCGACGTTGACCCCTATAGTGCGGGTTAGGGTGGCCGGCGTCCGCGGTTTGGGTGTAAACTCTCCAATAGATGTCAGGTGAAAAAGGCAGCTTTAGTCGCGCTAAGAAAAACGCCGAAATTGCAATGGAGCGCGCCGAGCAAGAACGGCGCCTCTTGATGCTCCGTCGTCGCATCGACCTCGCGCAAGCGGGTGTGCGGCACTATGAGATGCGCAAGATGGCAGAGGCAGTGAAGTCCTTTCAGTCGTATCTTCACATCCTTGAAGATTGGAAAAACGTATCGGAAGGGCGACTGACGCCACAGCTCTTCAATGTCAAAGACGACGTTGCCGAGCTTTTATTGATCAGCGGGATCTATTGGGATCTAGCCAAGCTCTACGATCGGACTAAGAGCAAAGAAGCGCTGTTCAAGCACTATATGGACAAATACGTGTTGTTCACCAAAGGTATGCCCTATCAGACCGTCTGCATGGAGACGATGCGAAAGTATATCGGCAACGACAAGCCTATTCATAAGGCGGAGTTTCGAAATGCCTACAAGGCGCTCGGTGGGTCCAATTGCTTCGTGGCGACCGCGCTGATCGACGTTACTGAAGATGGTACGTTGCCGAAGCTACAAGCGTTTAGGGACCAAGTTCTACTTCGGTCCCGGGTCGGACGAGTTTCTGTTCGAGCTTACTATTGGGGTGGTCCCTACCTAGCAAAGGTGACTGATCGCGCGCCAGAAACTATCAGGCGTTTGATGGGTAGAGGTCTCGATCTACTCGCCAAACGTCTCAGTCGTTCTAATTGAGAAAAATGCCGATACGTTCGGGATGCCAATAAAATTGGCTGTCCGCCCAGTTGGGCCAGAAGGAGAGCCAGATGAAGCTGGCTCGTCCCATCACGTTCTTCATCGGCACAAATCCCCAGAAACGGCTATCGTTCGAAAAGTCTCGATTGTCGCCCATTACGAACAAGCTCTCCTCGGGCACGGTAACGGGGCCGTGGCTCTCGCCAATCGAGTTGTTCTTGTCGAGCATGACGAGGTGATCTCGTTGATCGAGATGCTCGACAAAGACGTCGAGGTTGTTCGAGCTGTACTTGGGGTCGTCGAGAGACTTAAAAATCTTCTCGATTTGCGCGGAAGTCGCTGGATCCCGTTTGATCTCTTGATTGTTGATGGTCAGGGCTTTGTTGCGCAACTCGATGCGGTCGCCAGGAACTCCAATCACGCGCTTGATGTAGTAAATGCTTTCGTCTTTGGGGTTCTTAAAGACGATGATGTCCCCTCTCTTGGGGAAAGCCCTCTTGACCAGCGGCACAGGATGACCGGTCGTCAAATCAGAAAAGGGGATATTGAACGAATAAGCTAATTTGTTGACGAAGATATGATCGCCAATCAAAAGCGTGGGTATCATGGATCCGGAAGGGATCTTGAAAGCTTCGATTACGCTTGAGCGAATCGTAAAAACGATCAACAGCGCCAACGCAAGCGAAAGCAGGTTCTCGAGGAACCATCGGATTCGGGATATTTCGGCGCTTCGCATTGTTATCTAGGATAGCGCCTAACTCTGGCGTCAGGAAGCCCAAAGATGATACTCTTTTGATGTGCGCACCCTAGATCGATACCTTGCCATGATCTTCATCAAGAACTTCGCTCTGTCAGTGGCGGCGCTGAGCATGCTTTTTATTTTTCAGGGGCTTCTAGCGGACCTTTACGACCACTCCTATCCCGCTAGCCAAAATCTCTACTATCACTGGCTGAGTCTTCCCCAAGTGATGGTGCAGATGATGCCGCCTTCGATTTTGCTTTCGACGGTTTTTACTCTCTCTGGCCTTGCGCGTACCAACGAGCTGATCGCTTGCTTCGCGATTGGCGTGGGTATTAGTCGCGTCATGAGCTTGGTTCTTTCGATTGTGTTCATTGTCGCATGCTTGCTGATGGTGATGCAGGATCGGATCTTGCCGCCTGTCTATAAGAAGAGGCAGACGTATTTTTATCGAGAAATGCAGAAGAAGCCGGATTTTTTTCTCGATATCAAGCAGGACAAGATCTGGTACCGCTCACAGAATCTCATCTATAATCTGCAGCGTTTTGATCCAAAAACGAAAATCATTCACGGAATGGCTGTATATACGTTTGATTCTAACTTTAGGTTAGTTCAAGTCGTCGATGCCGAGAGGGCTGAGTTTCTTCAACGTGGTTGGAAGCTCATGAACGGTACCGTAACGGTATTTTCTACTGAAGATCCCTTCCCCATGACTCAGCCATTTAAGCAAAAAGAACTGACATTAAGCGAAACACCCAAGGACTTTCAGGAAATCGATAAAGAAGTGAATGGCCTAAGGCTTAAAGAGCTTTACCGATACATTCATCGAATGAAATCAGCGGGAGCTGACACTAAGAGTTATGAAGTCCAATTCCACTCACGCATTAGCTTGAGTTTCATTCCGATCGTCATGTGCATTTTGGGCGTCCCGTTTTCTATGCGGGGTCGACGCGAAGGAAGTGCTGCAAAAGACCTCGGACTCTGCTTAGGTTTCACGTTTTTCTATTGGCTTTTCTATTCGGTCGGACTATCTCTAGGTTCAAATGGTGCGTTACCGCCATGGCTCGCCGCATGGCTTCCAAGCTCGATCTTCGCAGTCATTGCGGTCACACTCATTGCTCGCCAGCGCAAATAATTTACAACATGCGGCTGCACTAACAGATGGATTTTCCTTTCGAGGAGAGTCGATCGGCGAGTGGCGAGTTTTATTTTTTATGAGGCTCCCAGCTGGAGCTTTTAGGCCTGAGGAATCGGCAAGTGGCCAAACTGAAGATCTTTACTTTTCCTGATCTCATTCTGGCTCAAAAAGCCGCACCCGTTGAGCGCGTAGAAAAATCGCTGCACAAGCTAGCCGATGACATGCTGGAGACGATGTATTTCGCACCTGGTATTGGCTTAGCGGCCAATCAGGTAGGCATTCTTCAACGTATTCTCGTGCTGGATACGGACTATGACTACGAAGAGTTGCCGGAAGGGGAGTCCCCCCCAGCAGGCAGCGAAGTCGTTACTGGCGGTTTCATCAAAAATCGGAAGCCGCGTATCATCGTGAATCCGGAAATCATCCATAGCGAAGGCAGCATTCTTTTTGCAGAAGGGTGTTTGTCGGTGCCGGAATACTCAGCCGAAGTGAAGCGAGCTGAAAAAATCAAGCTGCAGTATCAAGATGTCGACGGCTTGACTAAGACGTTGTCTGCGGACGGCCTGCTGGCAGTAGCGATTCAGCATGAGTTGGATCATCTCGAGGGTAAGCTCTTTATCGACCGACTGAGTCCTCTCAAGAAGGAGATGGCTCGCAAGAGGCTTCGCAAGGAACGAGAAGAGCGTGAGGCTGAGGATTTGTTTGAAGCTCGTGCGGGAGATCCCAAGCCAAAACCTAAGCGCAAAGGGTTCTGAGTGAATAGGCTTCGTGTCATATTTATGGGGACGCCCGAGTTCGCTGTGCCTGCTTTGGAGGCTGTCCATTCTCAACATCAGATAGTTGGGGTTTATACCCAACCTGATAGGCCCGTTGGGCGCGGATTGGATCTAAGAGCTTCGCCAGTGAAGCTCAGGGCGAAGCAGCTGGGATTACCAGTGTTTCAGCCGGAGAAGCTTTCCTTGCCCGGCGAGTTTGAGCGTCTCGAATCCCTGCTTCCGGATGTGATCGTCGTTGTGGCTTATGGGCAAATCCTAAAGACCAATGTGTTGACCTTGCCTCGGTTGGGGTGCGTGAACATCCACTCTTCGTTGCTTCCGCGTTGGAGAGGGGCCGCTCCGATTCAGTGGGCGATCCTCGGAGGAGATGCCGAAAGTGGCGTGAGCACGATGAGAATCGTCGAGAAGCTCGACGCTGGTGATGTGCTACTGCAGGCACGTACTCCTTTGTCGTCGACGGATACGGCCGAGAGTCTACATAACCGGTTGATGATGCTCGGAGCGGAGCTGATTTTGCCTACCTTGTCTGGACTGGCGGATGGGTCATTAAAAAGCGTGAAGCAGGATGAGTCGCTCGTCACTTATGCCCATAAATTGACCAAAGAGATGGAGCGCCTGGACCCCGAAGAGCCTGCCGCACTATTGGATCGTAAAGTTCGCGCATTGAATCCTTGGCCCGGGACGAGTGTTTGGGTGAGTGATGATGGCGCGCCGCAGCGACTGAAGATCAAAAGAGCAGGCATACGGGCGGATTTGACGGGTTCGCAAGGAATGATTTACGAGCGCGCCGGGATGGTTCTTCTTGGAACTGCAGCGGGAGCGCTCGAACTGCTTTCTGTTCAGTGGGATGGAAAAAAAGAAGTCGATGCTGCGGGCTTATTGAATGGGTTACGTGGTCGAGGCCGGAGCTTGCCGCTAGAGACTGTCCGGGTTACATTTTAGGTTCATGCCTGCAAAATCACGTTCAGCTCAACGCTCGGCCTTGATCGCGCCTTCTCTATTGTCCGCGGATTTTTCTAAATTAGGCGCGGAGGTCGAAGAAGTCGAGAAGGCGGGAGCCGATTGGATTCACGTTGACGTGATGGACGGGCACTTTGTGCCTAACCTCACGATTGGTCCACTGGTCGTCGAGGCGTTGAAGCCTGTGTCTCGATTGTCGATGGATTGCCATCTCATGGTTTCTAGGCCCGAGGATTGGGTCAAAGCATTTGCTAAGGCGGGCGCTGATTACATCACTGTCCATGCTGAGGCTACGGCGCATCTGGATCGCCTGCTTCATTCTGTACGCGAGGCGGGATGTAAAGCTGGAGTTTCTCTGAATCCAGGGACGCCGCTTGCATCGATCGAAGAAGTGCTGGATCTGGTCGACCTAGTTCTAGTGATGAGCGTGAACCCGGGGTTCGGCGGGCAAAAATTTATTCAGTCGTCGGTTTCTAAAATCGAGCGTTTGGCGCGGATGCGCGAAGATCGCAAATTCTTGATTCAGGTGGATGGAGGCGTGCAGGCCTCAAATATCGGGCGATTGTTTTCGGCCGGCGTCGATGTGTTTGTCGCTGGTTCGGCGGTTTTCTCGGCTAAGGACCGCACAAAGGCGATTCAAGAGCTGCGCGGCGGAATTTCGTGAGCGCGCTAAGTTTAGGCAAAAAGCCGCTGACTCTCGAAGAGGTTGGGCAAGTCGCAAATCATGGGCGACGCGTGGTGCTCTCAAGGGCAGCAGTCTCGAGGATCGAGCGAGCGCATAAGTTTTTACGTAGGAAGCTTCGTAGCGGCGACACGTTTTATGGCGTGAATACTGGGTTTGGGTTGCTCTCCAATGTGCGCATCCCTGAGGGGCAGATCGAGACGCTTCAGTACAACTTGCTGCGATCACATGCCGTGGGGATGGGAGCGTTTTTGCCCGATCCTGTGGTTCGTGCGATGATGCTCCTGAGAGCGGCGAATCTTGCGATAGGCCACTCGGGCGTGAGTCTTCAGCTGGTCCAACAGATTTTGGATTTACTCAATGCGGGTATTTGCCCGCTGATTCCTGAGCAAGGCTCGGTGGGAGCGAGCGGAGATCTTGCGCCCCTATCGCATCTTGCTTTGGTGTTGATCGGTGAAGGCAAAGCGCGCGTGACTCAATCGGGGCGGGTGGTTTCTGGCGCGAAGGCTTTGCGTTTGGCGGGTCTAGAGCCCCTGCGATTGGGGCCTAAAGAGGGTCTTGCGCTGATCAACGGGACGCAGTTCATGACGGCCATTGGTGTGTTGACACTGCTTGAAGCCGAGCATCTTGCTGATGTCGCGGACCTCGCTGGTTGCATGACGGTTGAGGCGATGCGCGGGACGGATGTAGCGTTTTCTCCGGAGATCCATGGAGTGCGCCCTCATCCTGGGCAAGTAGCCGTTGCGCGCAATTTGCGCCGCATTTTAAACTCGGGTGGAGGCAAGAGCAAGATTGCTCGCAGTCATGAGGATTGCGGCAAGGTTCAGGATCCTTATAGCCTGCGATGCATGCCTCAAGTGCACGGTGCTTCGCGCGATGTGTTTTTGTTTGTCCGCGGAGTTCTTGAGCGCGAGGTGAACTCCGTAACGGACAATCCTCTCATTTTTCCTAGCGCTGGAAAAATCCTAAGCGGTGGCAATTTTCATGGTCAGATTGTGGCGATCGCGATGGATGCGCTTTCGATCGCTGTGGCGGAGCTTGGAAGTATTTCGGAACAGCGGATCGAAAAGCTCGTGAACCCAGCGATCTCAGAACTCCCTGCTTTTTTGGCTAAGCAGGGCGGCCTAAACAGCGGATTCATGATTGTTCAAGTCGCAGCGGCGAGTATCGTTTCTGAGAACAAGACGCTTTGCCATCCAGCGAGCGTGGACTCGATTCCGACTTCGGCAGACAAAGAGGACCATGTGAGCATGGGCGCTTGGGCGGCTGTGAAGGCTTCGCGAGTCTTAGTGAATGCTCGGCGCGTGCTGGCGATGGAGCTTATGGCGGCGGCTCAGGGTTTGGAGTTTTTGCGGCCGCTGCGGAGCTCGAAGATCATCGAGCAAGCTATGAAAGTGATCCGCAAGCGAGTCAAACCGGTGGATGTGGACCGTGTGTTTCATGATGATCAGGTTTATCTAGAGCAGCTGATCGCGGCTCGCGGGTTTGAGATTGTTTTGAAGTCTTGAGCTTTCCTAAAGGTCCAGGAGTTTTTCGTCCACTAGGTTCGGCAAAGTGACGGTCAGGCGAGGCTCCTCGGCCATCGCCCGTTTGATGGCGAAAACAGCGTTAGGGTTTCTCGCCCAGCTCCTTCTGGCGATACCATTGTTGACGTCCCAGAAGAGCATGGATTTGAGGCGTCTTTCGGCGTCATCTGATCCGTCAATCACGAGGCCAAAGCCGCCATTGATGACTTCGCCCCAGCCGACACCGCCGCCGTTGTGGAGTGATACCCAGGTCGCGCCGCGAAACGAGTCGCCCACGAAATTATGCACGGCCATGTCGGCGGTGAACTGTGAGCCGTCGTAGATATTGGATGTCTCGCGATAAGGCGAGTCGGTACCGGATACGTCATGATGATCGCGGCCGAGCACGATGGGTGCGGTGATCTTGCCGGATCGGATAGCTTGGTTAAAAGCTTGCGCGATCTGAGTGCGGCCATCGGCGTCAGCGTAGAGGATGCGTGCCTGGGAGCCGACGACCATCTTGTTTTGCTGGGCCGCTTTGATCCAACGGATGTTGTCTGCGAGTTGCTGCTGGATTTCTTGAGGGGCATTTTGTGCGAGCTTTTCGAGAACTTGGGTTGCGATGGCGTCTGTGGTGGCGAGGTCTTCTGCTTTGCCAGAGGTGCACACCCAGCGAAAAGGCCCGAAGCCGAAGTCAAAGCACATGGGGCCCATGATGTCTTGAACGTAAGATGGATACTTGAAGGATCCGTCAGCTTTGAGGATGTCAGCTCCTGCGCGGCTGGCTTCGAGCAAGAATGCATTGCCGTAGTCGAAAAAGTACATCCCCTTTTCGGTGAGTTGATTGATCGCTTGCGTGTGGCGGACGAGAGTTTTTTGAACCTCACTTCTGAATCTTGCGGGATCCTTTGCGATGAGATCGACAGCCTCGTCGAACGGGATGCCGGCAGGATAGTAGCCGCCGCCCCAGGGGTTGTGAAGTGAGGTTTGGTCGGATCCCAAGTCGACGTGAGTATTGCTTGTCGCGAGCTTCTCCCAAAGATCGACTACGTTGCCCTCATAGGCGAGGGAGACGGCTTCCTTGTTTTGCTGGGCCTCTTTTATTCTTACGAGGAGCTTGTCCAGATCTGTGTAGACTTCGTCGACCCAGCCCTGTGAATGGCGTTTCTTAACGGCCTGCGGATTCACTTCGGCGACGACACCGATGGCGCCTGCTATCACCGCGGCTTTTGCTTGTGCGCCCGACATGCCGCCTAGTCCGGCCGAGACAAATAGTTTGCCGGCGAGGCTTGGATCATTGGGCGAGACTCTGCGGCCAGCATTGAGAATGGTGATCGTGGTTCCGTGCACGATGCCTTGCGGGCCGATGTACATAAAAGAGCCCGCGGTCATTTGCCCGTACTGGGTGACACCGAGTGCGTTGAATCGCTCCCAATCGTCAGGTTTTGAATAATTTGAAATCATCATCCCGTTGGTGACGACAACTCTGGGTGCATCTTTGTGCGAAGGAAACAAACCTAACGGATGGCCGGAGTAGAGAACGAGAGTCTGCTCGTCAGTCATGGTGGCGAGGTACTTCATGGTAAGGAGGTACTGGGCCCAGTTCTGAAAAACAGCGCCGTTGCCGCCGTATGTGATGAGCTCGTGCGGGTGTTGAGCGACAGCGGGATCGAGGTTGTTTTGAAGCATGACCATGATGGCGGCGGCTTGCTTGGATCGGTGAGGGTAGTCAGCGATGGGGCGCGCGTGCATGGGGTAGGTGGGGCGAAAGCGATGCATGTAGATGCGGCCGTGGGTTTTAAGCTCGTCGGCAAATTCTTGAGCGAGAGTGGCGTGGTGCTTGGGATCGAAATAGCGAAGCGCGTTTTGTAGCGCGAGCTTCTTTTCGGCAGGGTTCAGGATGTCTTTGCGTTTGGGGGCATGGTGAGTTGCCGGGTCGTAGGGCTGGGGTGTGGGAAGGGTGTCGGGGATGCCTGCTAAGACAGCGTCATTGAAGTGGGTCATGACCATCTAAATTATCTCTCGAGTGGGGCTATGCATAGCCGGGCTTATAACAGCAAAAGTATCCGGTTATTTTGAGGGTGCAGAGCATTAAATGGTGAGAAACTCAGACCTTAATGCTCCGCCCTCTTTAAGGGTGCCAGGCACCTTTAGGGAACCCCACACACCTTTAGGGAACCTGAGTCAGACAGCTGTCTAAAGTTTGTACACTTAGACTTCTGTAAGTTATTGAATTCACTAGTTTAACATTAAGTGTCATTTTGGCACCTCCCTTGCTTCATTAGGGAGTATGAAAACATTTTCTTGGACCCTCAAATCGGGCGTAGCTCTTTGTGCTCTGTCCGTCCTCCCCGTCCTCATGGCCGGATGTGGACAGACTCCAAGTTCAACCGAAGTAGCTGAAGATGAGCTCGCCACTGGCGGAGCGGCGGCGAATCCCTACACCCCGAGTTACCCAACTAATACAGGTGGTGGTGGCACAGGCGCCGGCGGGACCGCTGGGGGTGGCACTACCGGGGGCGGCGGCACGGGTGGCGGCGGAAACACTACGCCCCCTCCTCCTGCGCAAGATTGCAGCAGCTTTACTTATGTTTTCTCGACTTACAGGACTCAAGTAGGTTGTCCTGCGAGCCATCCCGAACTGAGGTCGGGCTCCGGAGTTTGCGGCGGCAACGGTGGTAAGTATGCAGATACTTCTGTTGGCAACGGTCAATGGTTCGTACAGTGCGCTCAACAGGGGGTTGAGCACTTTGTTGTGGTTTACTGTTGCAAGCCTCTTCCCTCTACTCCAACGCCGATTCCGACTGTCGCGAATCCGGTTCTTCCTAGACTGAACATTACAATCAGGCGCTAGTCGGCAAGAGCTACCTAGTGAATCGCCTTGAGTGATTTAGTTTCTATATTTGGGAGATGAATATAAAATATTCAACTGAGAGGGGATAAAAAATGAGAATCAAGGGGATTAAGAAATGTCTGAATAGTGGAGGGACTTTGCTCCTTGCCACTCTTGTTGGATTCTCTCTGCTCACTTCTGGATGTGGAGATCCGGGCGAGGGCTGTTCTACTAGCGAGTTTTCGATCAAGCTCGTGGGAGACGTCCGTGACAACATCCAAAACACTGTGGATGCCAAGTCCAAGCTTTGTGTGGATACGAAAGCACAGTATCAAGCGGATCTAGATAAGGTTGAACAAGCTGAAGAAAACTCCCAAGTTGAGAATAGTTGTTCTGATATTCCTCTTTCGGGCTGCAGTACGGGCGATAACGGCGCTCAGACCTGCACTCCGCCATCAAATGATTCACTTCGAGGTCATAAGCCAGGGTTCAAATGTACCTATCTAGCGGGCACCAACCCCGCAGTTTGCCAAGATCGGCAGAACTATGTGATTTCTTGTTCTCCTAAAGTATCTAGGGATCCCAATCCCGACGCTACATGTGCGGAGATCAATATCAATCAAGGTAAGATCTCTTATGCCGGCAGTAATGACTCGGGTGATGTAAGAAATATTGGGCGCTTCTACTACAAGACACCAGATGGAACCGACCCTTCGAATAAGTTTAGAGGGAGCAACGTGCAATATTATCTCAAGAACTTTATTGAGAATGAAAATATCAAGACAACATTGATGAGTAAGTGCAGTCTCGTAAAGATCGAATACGACACCCCTGCTTGCGCGCTTCCAGGGCAACCTTCTAATGTTACTATTCAGGTCAAGTGCACTGACGTTGACTCTGATTACACAGATTTATATCCTGCTCCTGATGAAGTAGGGACGACCACAGGTGGTCTGACTGCATCGCCCCCTAAGAGCGGTCAGAGCTCTCCTACCGACAAAGCGTCGTCGACCAGGGGGTCCTCAACCAAACAGGACAGCCCAAGCGGCCCCACTGGCACAGGCAAGCCCGCAGCCGGTGGCGCGCACCCGACCCACTAACTCAGATCTAGATACCAAAAATCACGAGAGCCGGGAGCCCTATGGGTTTCCGGCTCTTGCCGTATTAGAGGGTGAGTGACGGACTGTGCGTGTCCCATAAGCAAAGATCAACATAGCGATAGCGACCAATACTAAAGGCGCAACGAGATGTCGCACCACTTTTGTGGAAGCTAAAGCAGGTACCAGGTTCTTCATTCTAGTGCGGGTTATAGTAGGCGGAATTTGAGATTTCACTTAAATTCTTTGGCGATGGGGTCGCAGATGAAAAATCGATATCGAGTCCTGATCCACGCGAGTGAAATCCTCACAGGTCAAGGTGTTCGCGTCAAAGATGGACGTCGCGTCGTGGAGGATGATCTCGGTCGGATCTACGATGGCGCACTGGTCTATAAAACGCGAAGCGTCAAACTGGGTAAGAGGACGATCGAGATTCCCTCAAAAATAGAATGGGTCGGTGCATCCCAGGATCTTCCAAAAAAATACCGACGACACCGAGTCACCAATTTACGCAGAAAGCAGGCCATTATCCCTGGGATGATCGACTGCCACACTCATCTCGTTTTTGCGGGTGATCGCTCCAACGAGTTTGCAGCTCGTTGCGCAGGCGCGACCTATCAGGAGATAGCCGCTCAAGGCGGGGGGATCGTATCTACTGTAAGAGCGACTCGCGAGGCTTCGCTCGAGGAGCTCGAGCTCTTGGCTGTTGCGCGCCTCCAGGAGATGCGCTCTTACGGCGTCACTACCCTCGAGATCAAAAGCGGCTACGGTCTCTCTACTGAAAGCGAGCTCAAGATCCTCAAAGTGATCCCACGGCTTCGCAAGAGATTTCCAGAAATGACCCTGACTTCTACTTTTTTGGGTGCGCACGCTTTTCCCCAGGGAGTCGAACGCGCGGCTTATCTCAGAGAGATTCTCGAAGAAATGTTGCCTAAAGTGGCCAAAGCCAAGCTTGCCGATGCTTGCGACGTCTTCATCGATGAGGGTTATTACACTCTCAAAGAAGGTCGCCGCATTTTAGAGAAAGCTCGTGAGCTTGGCTTCAATATCAAATTGCACGCTGATGAGTTGGCTAACACCGAGTCAGCGGCCATGGCGGCTGAGCTCAAAGCACTGTCCGCAGATCATCTTCTGCAGATCTCCGAGCAAGGCATACGCAAGCTTGCTGCCTCTCAGACTGTGGCTGTGCTTCTGCCGGGCACGGCTTTCTACCTAAAAGCCGCCCATGCTCCAGCTAGAAAGCTCCTTAATGCTGGAGCAGCCGTTGCGCTCTCCACTGATTTTAATCCTGGCACCTCGATGTGCCTTTCGCTCCCTGCGATTCTAACGATTGCGGCCCTCTATCTAGGTATGTCGCGCGCCGAGCTCTTCGCCGCTGTTACTTACAACGGAGCCAAGGCCCTCGGTCTCGAAAAAAACAAAGGCACGCTCGAACCAGGGATGGACGCAGACTTTGCGATTTTGCCGTTCGCTCGGTTCGAAGAGCTATACTACCGTTTTGCTTGGTCGCCATCGAGCGGGCGGTAGTTTATCAAGCTGTGAAATATCCAGTGAAAGAGCACTGCCATCAAGAAGCCTGTGATCACGTCGATCAAATAGTGCTGTTTGGTCGTAAGTGTCGTTGCTGCGATGGCGGTACCCCAGATAAAGAAGGGCAATAGCAAATTGCGCCGCTCTTCTCTGAACAAGAAAACCGACAAGTAAACGCTGCTCACGTGCAGGCTTGGACAGCAGCTAGCCGGCGTGTCCGTCTGCCTCAGTGAACTAAATGCGAAGTAAGTGATCGCATTGATATCGGCCGTGAGGGGGAACTCTGCGCGCGGATAGGTCGTTGGCCACACGAAAAAAATCAGTACGCTCGTAAGCTGAAGCGCGATGAAGGAGTAAAAGTACTTGTTGAGGTTGATGTAGTTTCGACAGAGGAGGTAAACCGCAGGAAAAAACGCGTATTCACTGAGATAGATCCACACCGTGTTGGGCATGAAAGGAACCGCGAAATCAATCCACGTCCGCTGCAAGTACTGTGGCGGAAAAATATGGAAATGATTGCCAATGAGATAAACGGCAGCCGCGCTGAGGAACATCGCTAAGCCCATCGAGTGCTTATTTGCAGGATGAACGACAAGGGGCAGCGCCCGCGGGGGGCGCACAGCTGCGGTTACGGATGTCATCCGGATAGCCACTTCTCGATGCTGGCCCGGATCTCTGGAGCGTTCCAGTCGCGTTCGCGAGCCTCAATCATCAGTATTTTGCGGTTTGAGTCGATGACGACCGTGAGCGGAATTGATTCGATTTGAAAAAGATCGGCAAGTTTGGCCTCTGAATCCGAGTAAACTCCAAAATCGATCCCAAGCTTCTTGAGCGCGGATGGTAAAACTTCATCGGGGTTCTGATCGACGCTGATCGCGACGACATTGAATCCTTGAGATTTGTAATTTTCTCGAAGCTTTACGATTGAGGGCATCTCCAAAACGCAAGCATCGCACCAGGTTGCCCAAAAATTGATGAGGGTGACTTTAGAGGGGAGCTGAGAGGCTCGAACGTCCTTGGATCCCGGCCCAAAGGGTTGAAGTGTGAAGTCGGGCAGCACAGATCCTACTCGCAAATCTGCTGCCTGCGCGTGGCTACCCTGGCTATTTGAGGTAGAGCCTAAAGTCGCCCCTCCAGTTGCTACGAAGCGAACCGCAAACATCGCCCCAACCACGAGCAAAACGATGCCAACTACAGGCGCTAAGACTTTTACCAAGCTATTTGAGGATTTGGGCGTATCGCTGGAGGGGTCTGCGACAGGAGTTGTCATTAGGAGCAATAGTAACCTAAAATAAGGAAGATGCGAAAGGCCTTATCCAACGAGCGTGGTCAGGCAGTGATTGAGTATATCCTCATGCTCACGGTAGCGGTGAGCATCGTGGGTATTATTGGGTTTGGGTTTAGAAAGTCGCTTTTCAAGCTTTGGGGCAGTTTCACGCAAGACATTGTAGCCGCTTGTCCTGGATGCCCTGCGGATTCGAAGTTTAAGCAGCTGCACTGACAGGGGCCTACTCAAGGGGCACTCGGAGATGAGTGGGGTAAGGCGACCTCGTTGGGTCCTTAAGCGAGGGGTTCAGTCTTCTTGCTCGGTTTGGGCAAATAGAGTTGCGCGACGAAGAAGATCTCTTTGCTTTCCTTGCGAGTGCTTTGTGGTCTCAGGACTTCTACTTTTCCAAACCGATCACGAAGCCGCTTGCGAAACCCCTCGAACTCGTCGCTATGAAAGAGCTTGGCGACAAAGCTTCCTCGCGGCTTAAGAAACCGTTCTGCCGTGGCAAGTGCCAATTCGCAGAGCTCGAGCGAGCGCATCTGGTCGGTCACGCGAATCCCGGTGGTCTTGGGAGCCATGTCCGAGAGCACGACGTCAAAAGGAGGCGCGATCCCATGGGTCGCCATTGTTTGATCGAGATCCAGCTCGCGCATATCAGCTGTGATAAATACAGCATTGGGTAGAGTGAGCTTGATTGGCTGGATGTCGATACCAAGGATACGACCGGAGGCGCCCGTTTTTTGCGAAGCATACTGTGACCAAGAGCCGGGCGCAGCGCCTAGGTCGAGGACTTTGTATCCAGGCTTAAAGATCCTGAATTTCTCGTCGATTTCCTGGATCTTGAACACCGATCTGGCGGCATAGTTCTCTGACTTTGCCTTCTTAAAATAATAGTCCTTAGGATTATACGCCACGGGGATAGACCTCCGAATAGTCGAGAACAGGTTCTACGCAACAGTCGGCCGCATCAAAGAGGGGCGCCCAGTGCATCCAAGTCCGCGCTCCAAGAGCTTGTTGAAGGCGGTCGATGGTTTCTGCGCCATCTGGGCCCTCTGAGTAGCCACGGTCTGCGAGCTCGGGAGTTCCGGCGATTTGGCAGACCTTGCGCCAGAACTTTTCTTCGATTGCGCCGACAGTAATTCGACGTCCGCATTTTGCGATGTAAATGCGATAACAAGGATACTTGCCGGAGAAGAGATTCTCGCCGGGCCGCGGTATTTCTCCATTTGCGCGATAGACAGCAATCGCGGAGCTCTGCGCTTTTTTGAGCGTGTCGCAGAGGCTAACCTCGATGCGAGTGCCAGGGGCTCCTCGAGCGACTGCGTCTAAGGCGGTGGCCATTGCGAAAGCTCCTTCTTGCGCGCCAATCAGATCGGCGAGGGGCAGGCCGGGCATTTCTTGAAACAGAGAAAGCATTCCGGTGACTGCGCCAAAGTTCAAATCGTGTCCAGCGCGATCTCGCCAGGGACCGTTTTCTGAATAGCCCGTGAGGCTGACGATGCAGAGCTTGGGGTTGATTTTGTGAAGTACGTTCGCTTCCAGGCCAAGCTTAGCTTTCGTGCTAGGGCGAAAGCCTTCGATCAATCCATCAGCTTGGCGGACTAAGTCTTCGAATTTTTCTCGCTCGGGGTTTGGCTTGCCATCTATCTCTGGCTTGAACTCAAGTTCGAGGATTTCCTTGAGACTATTTAGGTCTTCGTAGAAAGGTCCCATGGTCTTTGCTCGGTCGGGCTTTGAAGGGCTCTCCATTTTGATGACTCGCGCGCCTTTTTGCGCGAGCAACTTGCCGATGCGCGGACCTGGCAACAGCGACGAGCAGTCGAGGATGAGACGGCCTGTGAGCGGGCCATGAGAAAATGTAGCGGGCATCAAGTGACTCATAGCAGAATAAGGGCCCGGCGGGTAGTTTTGACGGAGCTTCAAAGTTAAAAGGTGCGCTTAGCTTTTGGTCAAAATAGCTTTTACCTTCACAGAAACTTGGTCAGCGCTCGGCGACTTTCCTCAAAGACATAGGCCGCGATCCAATTTTTATCGGATTCTTTGAGTCCGTTGAAGAAAATGCCAGCTTTGACCCCTGGCGTTCGTGAATCCGTAGGGAGAGCCTTCATATGCCGGATATCTGCTGTGCAATTGATCATTCGGTTCCGAAGCGTGAAGCTCACATCTTTGAGGGTGGGCAGACTTTTGTAGATCGCTTCTTCAGCGTACTCGAGGAGAATCGCCATCCCGCCTGAACTGAGGTCGAGCACTCGCCTGGATAGGGTCAGTTCAGAAAAAAGCGGATCTTGGTACTGTACTTTGAGGGTCATGCTCTCAGGGACATGAAAGCGAACATTCGTGCGGCGCTGCACTTTATAGAGAGCCGTAGGGAGCTTGAATCGCAAGTCTCTTTTAAGTGAATCAATGTAATCAGTCTTGAAAAAGACGTTCGCGCGCGCCAGCGACAAGCTGAAGAAACAGGATCTTGATCCGGCTTTAGCAAAGTCATCTATGAACTGCTCCAGCTTGAACTCGCGAGGAGTTTCGACAAGAATCGAGCGCTCCGCCTCGTTGATCTCGACGAGATGGGAATTCAGCACGTGCTTTTGCTCCTGAGTCCAGATCATGACCGAGGCTAGGGTCTTGCACCCCTCTGACAGGAGGCTTCGTGCCTCGCTAGAATCCGTGACGGGCTGAAAATCGCTCGCTTTATCGGTTTGCCTCATTGGGGTTCTGGGCCTCCCAAGCTCAAACGATCGTGACTTTGCGGAGCAGGTCCATGTCCTGAAGCGCCTTGCCCGAGCCGCGCACTACGCAGGTCAGAGGGTCTTCTGCAAGAGCGACGGGTAGGCCCGTCTTTTCTTTGATGAGGATGTCGAGGTTGGCAAGCAAAGCCCCACCACCCGCCAAGATAATGCCATTGTCGACGATGTCGGCGGCCAATTCTGGAGGCGTGCGCTCAAGGGCAGTCTTGATGGTATCGACCACTGCAGACACGGGTTCTGCTAGGGCGTCGCGGATTTCTTCAGAGTTGATCTCAATGGTCTTGGGTGCACCGCTGATCAAGTCGCGCCCTTTGACTTCGTAGGTCTTCTCTTCCTCGAAAGGATAGGCGCAACCGATGGAGAGCTTGATCTGCTCAGCGGTACGCTCACCGATGAGCAGAGAGTACTTGCGTTTGATGTAGTTAACGATCGCATCATCAAACTTGTCACCTGCCACGCGCACCGATTTGGAGTACACGATGCCGCCCAATGAGATCACGGCTACTTCAGTCGTGCCGCCACCGATGTCGACGATCATGTTGCCTGAGGGTTCCCGGATCGGCAAACCTGCGCCTAGCGCCGCGGCCATAGGCTCTTCGATGAGGTAAACTTCTCTCGCGCCAGCGGATTGAGCGGATTCCTTCACGGCGCGTTTTTCAACCTGCGTGATGCCAAAGGGGATGCAGATGATGATGCGAGGGCGGATGTTGAGGCGGCCGCTCGTCGACTTAGCGATGAAGTATTTGAGCATCGACTGCGTGACTTCAAAGTCGGCGATCACCCCGTCTTTGAGTGGGCGAATGGCTTGAATCGACCCTGGCGTGCGACCCAGCATGTCCTTGGCTTCTTTGCCAACTGCGAGCACGCGGGTTTGGCCGCGAGCATTGCGGTGGATAGCAACGACAGATGGCTCGTTGATGATAATTCCGCGATCCTTCGCATACACCAAGGTATTTGCGGTGCCCAGATCGATGGCCAAATCATTTGAGAATAGGTCTAGGAACTTTTTCAGCATGCCGCTCGTCTCACCATTTGTAGTGCCGGATGTGCTCACCGCGCTGGGCGATTTGGCTCATCGACTTGATTCCGGTTTCTAGATGCAGGTCCGTGTACTGGCGGAAAACAGATTTGGCCGACTTCTTAGTCTTGATTCCTCCACGCCGCAGCGGAAGATCGGAGACCAGGAGCAATGCGCCGATCGGCACCTTGCTCGCGAAACCGCCTACGAAGAGAGTCGAAGTCTCCATGTCAATGGCCAATGCTCGCTCCTCGTAAAGCTGGGCTTTGAACTTGTCGTCAAACTCCCAGAATCGGTAGTCAGTAGTATGAACGACACCTGTGCGGTAGTCCATGCCTTGCTCAACAACGATTTGAGACACGAATTTTTGAATCTTGAAAGTAGGAAGTGCCGGCACTTGCGGTGGCATGAAGTGCCGGGAGGCGCCCTCGTCGCGAATCGCAGCCGTCGGCAGGATAAAATCACCGACTTTGAGCGAACGGTGTAGACCGCCGCACATACCGAGCAGCAGAACAGCTTTGGGTTCGACAACTGCCAGGACTTCGATGATCAGAGCCGCTGTGGGCGAGCCGATCGAGAAGTCGATGATTGAGACATCTGTCTTCTCACTGTGAACTACCCCCATCGCAGAGCCATGGGTGCGCGAGCTGCCGCAGAGATCATTGAAGCGATCTAGGTAATAATGAAAATTGGTCAGGATGATCTGCTTGCGAAAACTCTCGACTGAACTGCCAGTGTAGCGTTCAAGAATGTCACGGGCGATTTTGTATTTTTTCTTGTTGGTGTGGATCCGATTGTTATTTGGAATGATGTACGGATTTTGCGCAAAGAAGTGACGCTTTTTTCCGTTGTCGCCCTGCTGCTCATTGTCGCGTGCCATTGTTCGAAAGCTTACATTTTGAATCCAACCGAAACAAGAGCTTAGGTGAAAAACGGCGGACTGTGTTACAACTCCAATGCTTGCGAAATCGAGGAAGCCTCTTTGTGTTGGGTCTGAGTTTGCTCTCAATCGTTGCCACTGCTGCAGCGGTTTGGGGTAGTTACCGTTTTGTGGCTTCAGAGTTTCCTGATGTCGCCCTCCTCAAGACTCAATATCCCGTCGTTCTTTACCGCAAGCCTGCACGGGGCGAAGAAGCTGAGCCTCCGACGATCAAATTATCGCGAATGCGCCCAAGCCACTGGGTGAGCTCGACAGAAGTGTCGAAATCCGCAGTGGGAGCGATCATTGTGAGCGAGGACTGGGCGTTTTATCAGCACAAAGGCTACGATGCGAACCAGATCAAAAAGGCGATTGAAGAGGATATCGAGGAGAGACGCTTTGCTCGGGGAGCGAGCACCATTACTCAGCAGGTCGTGCGTAACGTGTTTTTGGACAAGGACAAGAATCTTTGGCGCAAATTGAAGGAGCTCTTGCTTGCAATCCAGCTTGAGGAGGTAGTGAGTAAGCGCAAGATTCTGGACGTCTATCTCAATATAGCTGAGTGGGGAGAAGGGATCTTTGGGATCGGGGCTGCCTCCCAGCATTACTTTGGCAAGCACCCCTCTGAATTGACGGCCCGCGAAGGAGCCTTCTTGGCAATGCTCCTTCCTAGTCCGAAACGCTACTCTCAGTCTTTTCGCGCCAAGAAATTGACGACTTATGCCCGAGACACAATGGAGTCGATTTTGGATAAAATGACGCAGGCACATTACCTGACACCTGAGGAAAAAATTCAAGAAGTCGCTCGCCCCCTCTCTTGGGAAAAAGACTTAGAATATCAATATCCTACGTCTGAGCTGAGTCCGGATGTTGAACTTCCTTCAAATTCGGCGCTTTGAAAGCTTGACCTGTGGTACAGGGTTAGAGAAAATTTCTCAGTGAGGTTGTTGGAATGCTGAGTCGCCGAGCCCTCAAGATGGGGGCTTTTTTTATTTCCGTGGGAGTGTTGAGTGGGGTCGCTTACTGGAGCGCAGTAAGGGGTGGGATTATTCCATCCTTCATGAGCTTGCCCAAACCGAGTCTCACCAAGGAAAATCTCGCCCAGGCTTTGGGTGATACGAGTTCATTCTTCAAACTTCCCTCCGAGATGGACCTGCCCATGGGAGAGTCTTCCGAGAAAGTTCGCGCCGTGATTCAGTATTCTTTCGACGCTAAGCTTCAGGAATCAATGGAAGCCTTGTTTCGGAATTACGCACCAGACTTTGGCGCTTTTGTGGCGACTGATGCAGTGACGGGGCGTGTTTTGGCGATGGTGAGTTACTCTCGTAACCCCGCTATTAAGGATAATCTAGCGCTTCGGGCCACGTTTCCTTCTGCGTCGATTTTTAAGCTTGTAACCGCGGCGGCTGCGATCGAAGAGCGCAAGTTCTCGCCGGATACAGTGATTCAGTTCAATGGCTCGAACCACACGCTTTATAAGAGTAATATTTTAAAAAATCGGACCACGCGATGGTCGCGTTACTCCACCTTGAAGGATGCCTTCGCGAAATCTATCAATACGGTGTTTGGCCGAATCGGTGCTTACACGGTAGGACCTGAACAGCTCAAGATCTATGCTGACCGATTTGGATTTAACAGGACGATTGCTGGCGATCTGCCGGTTCAAATGGGCAATGCTCCGATCCCAGAGGATGCGTGGGGACTTTCGCAGACGGCTTCGGGTTTCACTCGCGACAATACGATGAGTCCTTTGCAAGGTGCTCTGATGGCTGCGGCAGTTGCGAACGATGGGGTCATGATGGAGCCGTATGTCGTTCAGTCCGTGCATCTGCCGGACGGCGCGCCGCTCTACAATGCGGAGCCTCGCGTATCGGGCGTGGCGGTTGATCCCAATACGGCTAGCGAGATTCGTAGCCTGATGCGGGAGACGGTCGTTAAGGGTACTTCAAAACGGTCTTTTAAAGGCTTCTTTAAAGGCCCTTTTGCCCAGCTAAAAATCGGTGGCAAGACCGGGTCGTTGACGGGTATGGATCCGCCTGGCAAATACGATTGGTTCGTCGGATTTGCTAACAGCGCGAACGGCCACAAGATCGCGATCTCAGCGTTGACGATCCATCAGAAGCTATGGCGGGTGAAGTCTTCTTACCTGGCGCGCAAGGCGATCGAGAAGTATTTCGAGGGCCGTCCTGTCCATGAGACGCCAGAGGGAATCGCAGCGAATCGTTAGGCCGCATTATTTAAGAGGCGCAACAGAGCGAAGGACACGTATTAAGGATTTGAGCTTGATCACAGCCAAAAACCTATCGTTCTTCAAATATCGGTTGAAATGACTTTCTGCATGGGGTTGGGTAAGTCACTGAATTAAGCCCTGCGGCGTCGCGGCGCTATGAAACCTGCTTTTCCTGGAATAAAATAGAATAACCGTGAAAACCCAAGCTGAGATCATCCGTTATTGCCGCCGCATGGACCAAAAGGGTTGGGTCGCTAACCATGATGGCAACATCACAGTGCGTTCGTCGAAAGGTTTTGTCGCGACGCCGACTGCGCGCGCGAAGTTTGATCTCGAAGAGAAAGATCTCATCGAGTTGGACGAGCAAGGTAAAAAAGTTGGCGGGACTGGCGGAGTTTTCTCAGAGTTGTCGGTACACCTTCGCATTTATAGCGCCCGTCCTGAGGCACAGGCTGTCGTGCATGCGCATCCGCCGTGCGCGATGGCGGTGGGTTGCGCCAATCAAGAGATGCTGACGACAGCTGTTCCTGAGGCGGTGGTGAGCTTGGGGCCCGGTGTGCCATTGGTAGGGCTTGCCTTGCCAGGATCGGATGCGCTTTGGTCGGAGCTGGATCAACTTTTGCCCCACTACGATGCGGTGATGATCGCAGGCAATGGAGTATTTGCTTGGGGTACCTCGCTTGAACAGGCGTTTTTGCGAATGGAGCTGGTCGAGCACCTGGCAAAAATTTTTTTGGCGAGCGTACAGTTTGGGGCTCCTAGATTGTTGGATCCGTCTCAAGTAGCGTCGCTGCTGAAGAAGCGCACTGATGCGGGCTTGGCCCTGCCTCCGGATCCTGCTCGACCTAAGTGGTTTGGCTAGTGTGAGCACGGTTCATGTCCCAATCCTGGTTGGACCCATTGTAGAGGCTCTGATCGAGCCTTTTCGCGGGTTGCCCGCGGACGCGTCTGCCCATTTTATTGTGGATTGCACGTTTGGGGGTGGGGGACATACGGGGGCGTTGCTTGAGGCGCTGTTGAGTGCCGGGCTTGCTCAGCATGGTGTGATCGCCTTTGATCAGGACGCCTCTGCGATTGAGCGCGGGCGTCAGCGGTTTGCCAGAGAGTTGAGTGAAGGCCGCCTTGAGTTGGTGCATGCGCCGTTTAGCACCGCAGCTGAGTATTTAGGTGAGCGCCCGATCCTTGGTTTGATGGCAGATTTGGGTTTTTCTAGTGATCAACTAGAAGATCCGTCGCGAGGACTAAGTTTTTCGCGCGAAGGGCCACTGGATATGAGGCTAGATCCGTCGCGAGGTCAGAGCGCTGCGCAGTATTTATCGCGCGCGCCTGAGAAGGAAATCGCTGACGTCATCTATGAACTGGGAGAGGAGCGGCTGTCGCGGAGGATTGCGGGGGCAATTGTACGTGCTCGTTCTGAAGGTCGGCTACCGCAAACGACCACGGACCTTGCAGAGTTGGTGCAGCGAGCGGTGCCTCCGCCCGCTCGCCATGGTCGCATCCATGCCGCGACGCGAACGTTTCAGGCGCTAAGGATCTTGGTGAACGATGAGCTTGAAGAGCTCGATTGCCTTCTAGAGCGTGTTATACTTACAGTTAAGGCTGGAGGCCGCGTCGCGATTCTGAGCTTTCACTCGCTCGAGGATCGCAAAGTGAAGACTGTTTTCCGGGACAAGGAAGGCCCGTTTCGCTCCCTGTCCAAGAAGCCGCTCGAAGCTGACGACGACGAAGTCCGCCGCAACCCTCGTGCTCGAAGTGCCAAGCTGAGGATTGCTGAGCGGATCGCAGAGCGTTAAGTCGTTAACATGTCTAGGGAGATTGGATGGCGTTTTTTCGTAAGTGGTTGCCTCTTTGGGTGATTCCTCTCCTGGTTGCGCTCGCAATCGGGACGGTTTGGCTGCGGCTTTCGATCGTTCGTACTACTTACGCTATCAATCAATCTGAGAAGACCTTGCGGGACCTTCAACAGCAGCGAGAGGAGATGCATCTTAAAGTGACCGCGCTGCGCTCACCTCGTCGTCTTGAGGGGCTTGCGCGCGCCAAGTTTGGTCTGGGCACCCCGCGTGCTGAGCAAGTGGTGCGCTTCGGAGGTATAGATGCTGAGCAAAGGGTACAGCGTGCGCACTGAGGCCCCAGGCACGCAACTTATCGCCGCCATCGACCCCATCAAGGCCCGGATGACAGCCCTCATGGTGTTCTGCATAGTCTTTGCCGGCGCCATCACGTTCAGAGCGGCACTCGTTCAGATTGCTAGCAATCCTCGACTCGAGCAGATGGCTCGTAGGCAATTTCAATCCAAGGTCCTGGTTAGACCCAGGCGGGGCGCAATCGTGGATCGCAACGGTGAGCCTCTGGCCATTAACGTCGAGACGAGCTCGTTGGCAGCTAATCCTTCTAAAGTCGAGAATCCTCACGCTCTAGCGAAACTTATTGCGCGAACCACGGACCTGCCTATCAAGCGCGTGCTCGCTAAGCTTCAACGCAAGCCGAGTGGGACGTCTCCGCAGTTCGTTTGGATCAAAAGGCATCTTAGCGATGGCGAGCTCAAGCGCATGCGCAAGGGCCACGTGATGGACGCCGACGGCGATCTAGTGGGTGGGCTCATGCTCATCAAGGAGAGTAAGCGGGTTTATCCGCATGGTGAGCTTGCGTCTCATCTCATGGGCAGCGTAAACATCGACTCCGAAGGTCTTGAGGGCGTCGAGCTCTGGCAGAACGAGAAGATGAGTGGCAAGGTAATCTCTGTTTCGGCGATCAAGGACGCCAAGGGTCGTCCCGCCTTCATAGACGCGGTATCCGCCAAAAATGTGCAAGACCATCGCGACGGTGCCCCTGTGGAGTTGACGATCGATGCATCCCTTCAGTTTGCTGTTGAGCAACAACTCAAGGCCTCGGTTGTCAAAGCTCAAGCTAAGGGCGGTACCGTGATCGTGATGAATGCGGTGAACGGTGAGATCCTCGCGATGGCCAACCAGCCTTCGTATAATCCCAATGACAAAGGCGTGCCGGTTGATCATCGCCGCAATCGGGCAATCACCGACGGATATGAGCCTGGGTCGACACTCAAATCGGTGTTGATCGCGAGCGCTCTGTCGCACGGCTGGAAACTCACTGACACGATTTGGGGCGAGCGCGGATCGTTCACCGTTCAGGGTAAGAAAATTTCCGAGGCTGAATCTCACGAAAAATACGAATGGCTCAATCTCAATCAGTTGATTCAGTATTCAAGCAATGTTGGGGCAGCTAAAGTCGCCCTCAAGTTGGGTGCCGATCACTATCTATCGACGCTGCGAACTCTCGGTTTCGGCACGAAATCGGGGACAGGATTTCCGGGCGAGATCGCGGGCCAGATTCCGCCTCGCAAAACTTGGCAGCCGCTGACTCTCGCCAACGTGGGGTTTGGCCAAGGCATCTTGGTCACACCGATTCAAATGGTTCGCGCCTATGCTGCGTTTCTTAACGGAGGTTGGCTCGTTCAACCTCGGTTGCTCCGCGAAGAGGCCAAGGAGCCTTGGGCCACTCCGGGCAAGGGAGCACGACGAGTTTTTACTCAGAGAGTTGCGGATCAAATGTTGGAGGTGCTTGAGGGTCCTCTCAAAACGGGGGGGACGGGCATTAAGGCGGCGCTCCCAGGGTATCGAATTGCTGGTAAAACGGGAACGGCTCAAAAAGTCGATCCTGGGACTCATGGTTATTCGCGCAATAAGTACGTTGCTTCGTTCATCGGCATGCCACTCGACGTGGATTCGAAGATTGTGATATTTGCTGCGATCGATGAGCCTCGCGGCATCTACTATGCGTCCGAAACCGCGGCGCCTCTATTTCGAGAGGTACTGAATTCGGTTGCCAATCGATTTAGTCTGCCTACTCGGGGCGATCTCCCCAAGCCACAACTTGCATCGGCTTCTGCACCCGTGTCCGATACAATGCGGTTGGGTCAGTCTCACCCAGCTCCTGCGGGCGCACGCTCAGCAGTGTTTCCGGTCGAACCGAGTCGTGAGCTGCAGTTTCAGGGCGAGGCGACGAATGGACGCTCTGTTTGGGTGATGCCTGCCCTCAGGGGCTTGACGCCGCGTGAAGCGCTTCGAGCATTACAAGGGCACCCATTTAAAGTCGAACTCAAGGGGGTAGGGGTGGTGCGTTCCCAATGGCCTGAGGGAGGCAAACCTTTAGCAGAAGGCGAGCTGGTGAAGTTACAATTAGGTGAGCCATAGGCGCCGATACGGGCAGGAATTCTTTTAGAAATTCCGCCGATAGTGCAGTTCAATTCAATAAGGCTCAATAATGGCAAAGGCTTATTGAGTGGCGCCTTTTAAGGTTGCCAAATTGCGTCAAATTTAGGAATAAGTTCTCTTATTTACTGGCGGGGACTAAGCCATCTAAAGGGGAGTAATTATGTCTAAGTATTTAGGAGTTTTGTTGGGTTTGGCCGTCGTATTGCCGACTTTCGCAAGCCCAACTCCTGTCGCAAAAGACTGGGAAGAAATCAGCAACGATGAAGGCATTCGTGTTTGGCGCAAAGAAGTCGAAGGCAGCCCCGTCGTCGCGTTTCGTGGCGAAGCCGTGATCGATGCGCCGATCGGCAAAATCTCCGCGATCCTTGCAGATACTTCTCGCAAGAAGGAGTGGGTAGCTAAGATCGAAGAAGCCAAAGATATTCACCTCATCAGCGAGTTCGAGCGCATTGAGTACAACCACACCGGCACTCCGATCGTTCTCAAGGACCGCGACTTCGTTTTCCACGCCAAGGCTCGCCTAGACAAGGCCAAGCGTCAGATGGTTCTCAAACTTCGCTCTGTCGAGGATCCACGCATGCCTCCTACCGAGTATGTCCGTGGCAGGCTGCTCGAGAGCTCCTACATCCTGACTTCGATTGAGAACCACACCAAGACTCACCTGGTGGTCGAGATTCACGCAGACCCCATGGGCTCCGTCGCTAAGTGGATCGTCAATCTTTTTCAGAAGAGTTGGCCTCGCAAAACCATCGAAGGCATCCGTAATCAAGCTGCGAAGAAGGACGTGATCATCAATGAGCGCGTTCAGAAGTTCTTCACCGACCCGTCCGGGCCGATGTTTGCGCCAACGACCTGACATTTTACTTTGATGATTTAATCCTACCAAACGCCCCCGGAACCCGCTCGAATTCGTTGGAGCCTTCTGGGGGCGTTCTTCTATAATTTGGGGATGAAAGCTGCCCTCCTTCCGGCCATAAGCCTTATCCTGCTCATCGGTATTACGTCGTGCGCAGCACCAACGAAGACTCCCATAGTACCGGTCAGGCCCCCAGCTGAAGAAGTTGAGGCTCTTGGTGTGGGAGAAGCGCAAAGGGTTGAAGAGGATTTCTTCAGGCAGATGCCCTTGGATGCCAGTAGACCCAGGCACGTGCATTTTATGCACCTCGACGGTTTCAGGTCAGACTTGTTCAAAGGTCTTTTGGAAATGGGTCAGCTCCCCCATTTCAAATTCTTGCTTTCTCGCGGTAAGGTTTCCTACAAAGCATCGACGGTCGACAAGTCTGAGACCATGAAGGTCATCGAATCCTACCTCACCTCTCGTCGGGATACTGCCACCGTAGGGTGGTGGCAATGGAACCGCGAGAACTACCAATTTAAGAACTATTGGCTCGACCCCGCTGAGGTGGTCAATTATGCGCTTGGCCTTGAGTTCCCGCTTTATCCAAATGTTTATGACTTTTTAGCTTTCAAAAAGCAGAATTTGGTAACCGGTATTAGTTTGCATCGCCGGAGTGTTGAGTTTGATCACTACTCACGAGCTTATCTAGAAGGCGCCGAGGCTGTATACAACCACACCTACTACGATCAAGTTCATGCGACGATGAATAGCTTTCGCAACGTCCTCAAGAAAGCGGTCAAAAATGGCGAGCAAGTACCTACGTTCACGACCTCGCTTCTCGCAGCGGCTGACGAGTTCTGCCAGTTGGATGGAGTGCGCAAGAACGAAAAGCTCGACAAGTTCTCCCACGGAAATCAATTTTGTATCAAGCGAGGTGAAGATCCGCGTGCCGAGATTGTTTTCAAGGCGATCGAGCAAGATGACAAAGATCAAGGTAAGCACGATATAGTTGGGCACTTTGCGAGCGTGAAGCGCCAAAAGTACACGGACATGCCGGTGTCTATCTGCTTTCGCGTTCCAAGGCTCCAGATGCACGCAGACCCCTCGCGACAGCCTGGCAGTGATCATGGGTCGACAATTGAAGAGCTCGCGGCGCCTAGGTACGCCCTGGGCATGATCATGATCGATATCCAGTTGGGCTACCTGATCGATACCTTGAGAAGCATTCACGTCAGTTCAGACGGAAGAGGTACGTTTGATGATCGAAGGGGTAATGGCCTCAAAGCTTACATTAGGGCCAAAAAGCGAGAAGGGTCCCTTTTTGAAAACACTCTCTTCGCTCTGATGGGTGACCACGGTATGGTGGATACTCGGATGATGATGACTCCAGTTCAGTCGACCAACCCGGATTCCAATCGAAATCCGCACTCTCGAGACTTTGGCTTTGTGCACTATCTCAACACTGAGCTCAGGCTTCTGACTCCGCCGGACAAGGACCATGACCCTGAGCCTGAGAATCTGCTGGGAATCGATGACTTAGCTGTACCTCCCCGGCTAGCCTATCCTCATAAGAAAGTCAGCGAGTGGAAGGTGAGCGATCCAACGAAAAAAAAAGTGGCGGCGCGACTCGAAGTTAAAGCTAGAACGTGGGCCAATGCATTTTTCAAGGCTGTCGTTGATAAGATCAAAGATGAGCATCAACGCAAGTACTTTTGGATATTGATATTCAAGAGCCGGATCTTCGATCCAAAAGTGGATAAGAAAATAGCGCAATACAAACCCAAGGTCATCGAAGCTTTGGTGGCGCTCTATCTCAAAGGTGAGCCCGCGTACGTTGCCGCCGAGCTCGAAGCCAACAAGAATTACTATGATGAGAAAGTTCGGCTTGTTTACGGTGGTGGGGCACAGAATAATGCTGAGCTTTTTATCCCTTCGATGAGAGATGGTCGTCCAGATTGGGGCAAGCGCCCAACCTACGAAGAGATACTCACATATAAGGGGAATGCTCGCGGTCAAAAAACTCTGATCGAGGCTCTCCGATACGATTCCGGCACAGGCTTGATTTTTATTCGCAAGAATAATGGCGACATTCAAAACTCCATCGAGCGGGCTGAGGGCAAGATGGAAATAGCTGTCTTGGATCGCTTTAAGAACGAAGCGACGATCACTGTCTCACGCGACGAAGCTTCGGGAGAGTTGATCTATAAGTATCGTGTAGAAACAGGAAAAGACCCTCTAGGGTACTTGAGTGTCACGCGCGACGAGAGCGGTAAGCCAGTCGAGCTTTCCGGAACCTACAACGAATGGAACGACAGAAGCATCGTAGCTGATCACTATTATCACAACGTCGTCGCGGGAATGGGCTCGTTTCTTTACTCTAATAATCCAGCCATCGGTGACCTTACCCTCATGCATTCGCAAGGTTGGAGTTATGGTAAAAGTGCCGGCGGCCATGGCGGATTACACAAGGAAGAAAAACTCACATTGATGCTCTTCTCGGGTCCTGAAATTGCCGCTGGCGAACTCAAGGCAACTTCTCACTTTAGAACTGGCGAAGACGGACAAATCGTTCAGCAGGATTGGGAAACGAATCCTACCGTAGTGGATATGGCCCCCACGGTTCTGAACTGGCTCGGTCATGGAGAAAAGGCGCTTTCCGACTTTGCTAGAAGCGATTTTCCTAAGAGACTTCAGGAGTGGGCATCTAAGCAACAGGCTGATGTGCATGCTAATGCCAACAACTTGGATGGGGTAGAAGAAGCCATGAAAAAGGCTGGGGTAAACGTCAAGCTCTCGGAGTTCAGTTTTTGGCTCAATCGGCTGCATCAGTTTATTCCCAAGGGCGCTCCTAAATTGCCACAGTTCAGGCATTTTAGAGAAGATGGCAATCTGTTGAAACTCTAGCTTCGTCACTTCTGGAAAGATTCCATTTTTTCAACGGAGACACCGCAGGCAATGTCGAGGGTGGATTTCATATTGGATCGAAACCCCGTTTTGGCGGTCAGGTAAATGTAGTGGGTCCCGCTTGAAGGGTGAGTGGTCGTAGGAAACTCCATCGCACACGCTTGTCCGCTAGGGTGTCGCCTTGTTTGAAGTGAGTTGCCCCGTACACGGGGTAAGTTTCGAAATGATGATATTTGGATTGGACGCTTGATTGCGTGGCTAGATGTGTGGAGTTTTAGAGCTCAGCTTGCAACAAATCGCAACTTACCCCATGGGTTAGTAGATTGTAGTGGGCCGGCTTATATGGCGATTGGTCGTTGTAAATTTCATCGTATAGGCTTGTCCGCTAGGGTGTCGTCTTGTTTGAAGTGGGTTGCCCCGTACACGGGGTAAGTTTCGAAATGATGATATTTGGATTGGACGCTTGATTGCGTGGCTAGATGTGTGGAGTGTTTCAGCTCAGTTCGCAACAAATCGCAACTTACCCCATGGGTCAGTAAATTGTAGCGACCCTAAGTCATGGCCTGTGGCTTGCTGGTCAATAGAGTCCGAATCTCATACCAGATGAGCGAAAATCGAAGTAAAAATGTGATTAATGGCATGTTTATCTGGCATTGGATTTGCGATCACTGCCCAGGATGTCACTTCATTTTACTCGCTCTACAGGTTTTCGTACTACCTTCATGAACTTCAAAACCCGCTACGGGATGATGTCAGTGCGACTTTTTGGTCGCTTGACAAAGCGTCAACGACGGTCCTTTTGTCTCGCTTTTTTGAGGCACTTTCGCCCTCTCCTTTACCTTGATACGACCGACATTATTCATGGGGAACGGCGAGATGATTTTTTAGGTCCCCGGTTTCCCCCTTATACGGAAGTTCAAGCGGTTAATGTCAGTACGCCAATCGGTCGGGAAGGGGCTTGGATAAGAATGAAGCGCCTTGAAAAAGGTTGGACACAAACCGAGCTCGCAAAGAGAGCGGGAATGACAAAAGCCCATATTTCTCGAATTGAACATGGGCAGCATAAGATGCGGCAGCTGACGCGAAAACGCCTTCATGATACCCTGACCTTGTGATCCAAAATAATCTCCGTGAACTGTTCGCAGGCTATCCCAACGCATCTATCACCGATGTGACTTCAGACTCTCGAGAGGTCAAACCAGGCTCGATCTTTGTCGCCGTCAAAGGCGGCTCTCAAGATGGTCACGAGTTTATCGAGAAGACAGCTAAAATGGGCGCAGCCCTCGTTGTTGGAGAATGGTCGGAGGTGCAAGTAAAACAAAAGCTAGGCGCCCTTAGTACGCCTTACATACAAGTCGACGACTCTCGTCAGGCGCTCGCTTTCCTTGCTTCGCAGTTTTACGGAAATCCTTCAAAAGGGATGACAGTAGTGGGGGTGACCGGTACGAGTGGCAAGACCACTACTACCTATCTGGTTGAGTCCATTCTCAAGGCGGCTGAGCATGAAGTGGGAGTTATCGGGACGGTGAACTTTCGTTATGGCACCAAAGTCTATCCTTCGACCCACACCACGCCAGGCGCCGTCGAGCTTCAGAGACTCCTAGCCGAGATGAAGGCGGATGGTTGTACGGCAGTCGTGATGGAGGTTTCTTCGCACGCGCTCAAACAGAGTCGGGCCGCCTTCATTGCCTTCGATGTCATGATTTTTACCAACCTCACGCGCGAGCATCTCGATTTTCATCCGGACATGGAGGACTATTATTCGTCCAAGGCATTGCTCTTTACTGAATGCGCTACTCATTCGATTCAGGCTGGCAAGCGGCCCTTCGCAGGGGTCAGCGAGGACGATGAGTTTGGGAAGAGGCTTCTCGAAACTCTTCGCAAGCAGAGTCGTCCCGAAATGTGGTTCGCCTCTTTTGGGCTGAACCCTCAGAGCGATATTTCTGGCGCAAACCTCAAGGTGGACCTTTCTGGGATTCGTGGCGAAGCAGGGGGAGTCACCTTTAAGTCTCAACTCGCAGGTCGATTCAATGCGCAAAACTTACTTGGAGCCATCGCAGCGGGACAAGGGCTTCAACTGGATGCGATGACGATTGCCCAAGGGATCGCTGCGCTTAAGTCAGTGCCAGGGCGACTCGAGCGCGTACAGAACTCGCGCGATGTTCACGTCTTTGTAGACTATGCGCACAAGCCAGATGCCCTCGATAAGGTGCTAAATACCCTGAGCGAAGTGAAAGGTAGCCATAAACTCATCACCGTTTTTGGATGCGGGGGCGATCGGGACCGAACTAAGCGACCTGTGATGGGTAAAATGGCTGCTACCAGGTCAGATCGGGTGATCGTGACTTCAGACAATCCTCGTACTGAGGACCCCAATGCGATCATACAGGAGATCTTGGCTGGTATTCCTGATGCGGGTAAGCCTGGGTCACATGTGAGCGTGGACCTTGACCGTCGCAAGGCCATTGAGTCTGCGATCGCCTATGCTCAGTCAGGTGACATTGTGCTGATTGCAGGCAAAGGGCATGAAGATTACCAGATTTTAGCTGATCCCATGAAGCCGGGCGGGACCTATAAGATCCATTTCGACGATCGGGAGGTTGCCCAAGAGGCTCTTTTGGGTCGAAGTGCCCAGCCCACCGCATAATCAGATTGACACGGCATTTTAGAAATCTGTAGCATCCAGGGATGCTCCTCTATTTGCTGTACCCACTTCACATGCAGCATTCGTTCTTTAATGTGTTCAAATACATCACGTTTAGAACGTTTGGAGCGAGCATCACGAGTGTCTTGCTTTGCATGCTCATAGGACCCGCGTACATTCGCTTCCTTCAAAGGAAACAGATGGGGCAAGCTATTCGAGATGACGGGCCTAAAAGCCACCTTTCAAAGAAAGGCACGCCTACGATGGGCGGAGGCCTGATTCTCATTGGCATCGCGATTCCGACGCTGCTGTGGTCGGATCTCACCAACAAGAACGTTTGGATCGCACTGATTACTACGCTGCTCTTTGGGGTGGTCGGTTACGTCGACGACTATCGCAAGGTCGTTCAGAAGAACCCCAAAGGCCTTTCAGGGAAGCAAAAGATCATTTTTCAAACCTTGATCGCCTTGGCCGCGGCTTACGCGATTTACTTTCTTCGGGATACACCGCCGGACCTCAAGTTCCCCTTCTTTAAAAGTTGGTCTTTGGCGTTGGGTCCGTTCTTTATCCTCTTCTCAACCTTTGTGATTGTGGGCTCCTCGAATGCAGTGAATCTCACGGATGGTCTGGATGGGCTTGCAGTGGGGCCGACTATCACCACTTCAGCTACTTTTCTAATTCTGGCCTATTGCGCAGGCAATGTTAAGATAGCGGAATACTTGCAGATTCCACACGTCCCGGGGGCTGGCGAGCTGACGATCTTCTGTGGAGCCATTGCTGCGTCATGCCTGGGGTTTCTCTGGTTTAACACCTATCCGGCCCAGGTATTTATGGGGGATGTGGGGTCACTTTCGCTCGGGGCTGCTCTAGCGGTCGTAGCTGTCATTACAAAAAACGAAATCCTTCTTGCACTTTGCGGCGGAATTTTCGTAATTGAAGCACTCTCCGTCATGGCTCAGGTCACAAGCTTTAAGATGACGGGGAAACGAGTGTTCAGGATGGCTCCGATCCATCACCACTTTGAGCTCAAAGGCTGGGCCGAGCCCAAAGTGATTGTCCGATTCTGGATCATCTCGATCCTTCTGGCCCTGGTGACGCTATCGACTCTGAAGTTGCGATAATTCAAGGAATTCATGAATGAGTAAGTACAAAGGTAAAAGAGTCCTCGTCGTCGGTTTTGGCCTTTCTGGGGTCGCCGTCGCCAAGTACATGACCAAGCAGGGTGCGAAGGTCACGGTCACCGACATGAAGCAGAAGACCGAGTTAATGGACTCGTGCAATGCTTGCGAAGAGCTCAAGCTCGAATATGAGTTGGGCAAACATAACAACAAGACTTTTCACATGGCGGAGCTCATTGTTGTGAGCCCCGGCGTACCGCTTAACATCAAGCCTCTCGAAGAGGCTCGTGAGAAGCAGATTCCGATCATAAGCGAAGTAGAGCTTGCTGTGCAGGCCATCAAAGAGCCTCTCATCGCGATCACGGGCACCAACGGTAAGACCACGACGACGACTTTGCTCGGCGAGATGTTCAAGGCCGATGGGAAGACTGCATACGTGGGTGGCAATATTGGCAAGCCATTGCTCAACTACGTATTAGAGGGCCAAAAGGTCGACGTCGTGATCGCCGAACTCTCGAGCTTTCAACTAGAGATGACTGACAAGCTCATCCCTTCGGTCGCAGTGTTTACCAATCTTGAGGAAGATCATCTCGATCGTTACCCAGACATGATGGCCTATACGGCCGCGAAGAAGCGCCTGCTCAAAGTTTGCGATCGCAACAGCTACGTCATTCTCAACTACGATGATCCTAATATTGCGCAGTTTGCTGAGGAGAACCAAGGCAAGCTGATGTGGTTCACTCGCCAGAATCCTTTGAAAATCGGTGGAGCGTTTGCCGAGCAGTTCTGCGGCGCCTACTATAATCAGGCGACCAAGAAACTCGTCGTGAAGATCACTGGCAAAGAAGAGCTATATGACTTGGCTCAATTCCGGCTCTTTGGCGATCATAATAAAGAGAACCTGCTAGCCGCAATTTGCGCAGCACGCACGATGGGCGTCTCGGCTAAGGCTTGCCAGACCGTGATTGATACCTTCCGTGGCGTGGTTCATCGCTTGGAGTTTATTCGCAAAAAGGATGGCGTGTTCTTTTTTAACGACTCCAAGGGCACTAATGTCATGAGCGTGAAGCGCTCGTTGGCGGCTTTCGCTCAGAATCCCATAATCTTGATTGCTGGGGGCAAAGACAAGAACATGGATTTCACACCGCTTCAGGAGCTTGTGAAGCGTAAGTGTAAGATCCTTATCTTGTTGGGTGAGGCCAAAGAGAAGATCAATCGCGCGATCGGTGATCATGCAGAGACTTTCTTGGTGGGCACTTTTGAAGAAGCCGTTCTACTGGCTTATCAAAAGTCACGCAGCGGAGACATTGTCCTGCTGTCACCTGGTTGTTCAAGCTACGATATGTTCCGCAATTTCGAAGAACGCGGGGATTACTTCAAAAAGCTCGTTGCTCAGCTTTAAGCTGGAGGTTTCTCCGATGGGCGGCAAGGATGCAGCTGCGGTAGGTAGCGGAAACTGGTTTAAGCGGCTGCTCGGGCGCGCGCTTCGCGTGGACGATGAGGCTGCGTCTTGCCCTTGGCCATTGCCTGCGCAAGGAATCGATATAGTGCTGCTTCTCACGGTGATTGCCATGGTGCTGTTTGGTTTGCTCATGGTGTACAGCTCTTCGTTTATTTACGCGCAGGAGCGTACAGGTGATGGATTTGCGTTCATCAAGAAGCAGCTGATCTTCGCTCTCTTGGGTTTTAGCGCTTTGGTGGCGGTTTGTAGGGTGGATTACCGGCGTTGGGTACGTTGGTCGTTGCCGGGGCTTGCTCTTGCAGTCGGCTTGCTTGTCTTGGTTTTGGTCCCAGGTATGGGGACCAAAGTCTTGGGTGCAACGAGGTGGCTTAAGATCGGACCCTTTACGTTTCAACCGGCGGAGCTTGCCAAGTTTGCGGTAATCGTGTTTGTCGCGCGCCAGCTAGATCGCAAGCACGATCGGCTGCACAATGTGGCAGCCGGCGTGATCTCGCCATTCTTGGTTGCGATTCCTGCCTTTGCATTGCTCCTGCTGCAGCCGGACTTTGGTACCACCGTGATGATCACCGCGGTGATTTTTGCGCTGATGTTCTTGGCGGGCGTGCCTAAGAAGTATTTGGGAGCGGCACTCGGTTTTGCGGTTATTGCGGGGCTGATCCTCACACTGGGTTCAGCTTACAGGCGAGATCGCTTGATGACGTTCATTGATCCGTGGCGCGACCCGGGGGGCAAGGGTTTTCAGATTTTGCAATCACTCGTAGGCCTTCACAATGGCCGCTTCTGGGGAGTGGGATTGGGCAATGGCAAAGAGAAGCTCTTTTACTTGCCTGAAGCCCATAACGATTTTATTTTTTCTGTGATCGGTGAGGAGCTAGGATTTCTTGGGATCGCGGGTGTTGCATTGGCTTACCTGGTTTTCGTGTATCGAGGGCTCAGGATTGGGTTCAATGTGCAAAGGCAGTACAAAGATCGTTTTGGCATGCTCCTCGCCGTGGGAATCACCCTCGCCCTGGGGCTTCAGGGCTTCGTCAACATGGCAGTGGTTCTGGGACTTTTGCCGACCAAAGGACTGACGTTGCCGTTTATTAGCTATGGAGGATCGGCACTCGTTGTGGACCTTCTTGCAGTAGGTGTCTTGTTGAGCATCGCGCGTGGACGTTCACATGCCTAAGGGCGGCCTGATGATCGCAGGCGGCGGGACCGGCGGCCACGTGTTTGCTGGAATCGCTGTTGCGGATGTGTGGAAGTCCTCAGTAGGGGGGCCTATCTTGTTTGTGGGCGCCCAGGGAAAAATCGAGGAAAAGCTCGTGCCTCGCGCGGGCTATCCTCTCGAGCTCTTGCAGCTCGGTTCGCTCAAAAGAGTGACGCTCGCACGTCGCCTAAAGACATTTTTGCAGCTTCCGTGGTCGCTCATCCGTTCCGCGCAGATCTTGTTTCGCGAGCGTCCTCAAGCGGTGTTGGGAGTAGGAGGCTACGCCTCAGGGCCACTGGTGATGACCGCTCGCCTATTGAGCATGGTTGGATTGCTCAAAGCCCGTACCGCGATTCTTGAGCAGAATTCGGTGCCTGGGTTCACCAATCGTGTTCTCGGGGGGTTAGTGAATCAGGTGTTCTGCGCGTTTCCCGGAACAGAGGCTCAATTCAAGAATCAGAGCGTGCGGCTCACGGGTAATCCTGTGCGCAATGTCATGTCGCGACTGCCTTCTGCACCCCGTGACCCATTTGTAATCTTCATTTTTGGGGGCAGCCAAGGCTCGCTTGCGATCAATACCCTGGTTCTTGAAGCGCTGCCTCATCTGGGAGCAATCTTGCCTAGGCTCCATTTCGTACATCAAACCGGAGAAGCGGATCATCAGCGCGTCCTTGAGGGGCACAAGCGAGCGGGGACTCAAGGGCAAGTCGAAAGCTTTATCCACGACATGGCCTCGGTTTACGCAAAGTCGTCGCTTCTGATCTGCCGCTCCGGATCCTCGACTCTCGCAGAGATCGCAGCTGTAGGGCGTGCTTCTGTGCTGGTGCCGCTGCCTACCGCGAGTGACAATCATCAGGACAAAAACGCGCGGGTTTTTTCGGATGTGGGGGCGGCATATCTTCTTGAGCAATCTGCTGGAGGCGAGGCGCTCGCTCGTTTGATCCAAGAGGCAGTTGCCAACCCTTCTAAGCTTGATCAGATGGAGAATGCGGTGAAGCGTTTCAACCGGCCCGACGCGGCTCGTGATATCGTTCAGGCGCTCAGGGGGGGCGATGCATAATATTGCTTCGACCCAGCTTCATTTTGTTGGAATCGGCGGAATCGGGATGAGCGGAATCGCTGAGGTATTTCTCAATCAGGGATACCCAGTGACGGGTTCGGATCTCGCGGAGTCCGAGACGACTCGGCACTTGGTCAAAGCCGGCGCGAAGATTTCTATCGGACATAAAGCTGAAAATGTTCACGGCGCCAAGGTCGTGGTGATCTCCTCTGCGGTAAAGCCTTCGAACCCTGAGGTCATCGAAGCTAAGCGATTGCGCATTCCGATCATTCCTCGCGCTGAAATGCTAGGTGAGTTGATGCGTGGACGCACGGGTATCGCCGTCGCCGGCACGCATGGCAAGACCACTACTACTTCGATGCTCGCAACAGTGCTTACGGTGGCGGGACTTGATCCTACGCTCGTGATTGGCGGCAAGGTCGACTCACTCGGTGGCAATGCCAAGCTAGGACAGGGCAAGTACCTGGTTGCTGAGGCTGACGAAAGCGACGGCTCGTTTCTTCATTTGCCGGCGACTCTGGGCATCGTCACAAACATCGACAATGATCACTTGGACCATTACGGAAGCTTGAGCAAAGTTGAAGACGCGTTTGTCGAGTTCATCGGCAAGTTGCCCTTCTATGGGGTCGCAGCGGTCTGTGGCGAGGACGAAGGTGTTCGTCGCGTTCTTGCGCGCTTAACTAAGCCAGTCGTAACCTATGGCTTTGCAGGGGATTGGGATTACACGGCTCATTCGATCAAAGCTCAAGGGCTGGGATCGACTTTCGAGGTTCGCTCAAGGGCGGCTGGACGTGCCCTAGGGCAAGTGAAGCTCAACGTGCCAGGCGAGCACAATGTGCTCAACGCTTTGGCTGCCATCGCGATAGGCATCCATATGGGCCTTGATTTAGGTGTGATCGCCAAGGGCTTGGCCGAGTTTAGGGGCGTCAAGCGACGGTTTGAGATTCGGTGGCAGGACACAGCTCTCAGGCAAGTCATCGTCGACGATTACGGGCATCATCCCACAGAAATTGCAGCGACTCTGGCGGCGGCGCGCTCCTATTGGCCAGGTCGGATCGTGACAGTGTTTCAGCCACATCGCTATTCGAGGACCCTGCACTGTCGGGATGGTTTTCTCTCGGCCTTTATCAAGAGCGACATAGTCTTGATCACGGACATCTACGCGGCCGGCGAAGAACCCATTGACGGAGTGGATGCAGCGTCACTGGTTCAATCCATGCGCAAGGCCGCGGCCTCGGGGCAGGAAATCATGCATGTGGCGGGCGATATGACTGCAGCTCGCGATGAGGTCCTCAAACGCCTTACTGCGGGGGACCTCGTGCTCTGCTGTGGAGCGGGGTCGATCACACGATTGCCTGAGCAGCTGGTTCAAGCGATTGGATCGGCCGTAGGGAAGGGCAAGTGAGCGCTCATCCGTGGTTTCGCGATCGGGCCGCTGCATTTAGCGGTGAGCTGCGCTTTGACGAACCATTGCTTCGTCACACCTACTATCGGATTGGAGGACCGGCAGCGATTTTTGCGATTCCTCGGAGCGAAGAAGACCTCAAATGGTTGGCGCAGGGAATTCAGGCGACAGGAGTTCCGTACTTTGTTCTTGGTATGGGATCCAATATTTTGGTCTCAGATGAGGGTTATGCGGGTTTAATCATTCGAACCACGCGGCTCAATTTAGATGTCACGCAAATCGCGCCCGGGCGCCTTCGTACAGGGGCAAGCGTTGCGGTGTCATCGTTGCTACGCAAAGCCGCGGTGGAAGGGTGGGGTGGACTTGAGATGCTAGCGGGCATCCCGGGTGCCATCGGTGGGGTTGTTGCGATGAATGCGGGTACTCATCTCGGTGAGGCCAAGGATCGCATCCGCAAAGTCGAGATCTTTGATTTGGCCTTGCCTACGAGTGAGCTCACCTCATTTGATGGGCAGCAGCTTCGCTTCGAATACCGGCGCAATCTTTTCTTGCCGCGCTCCGCAGTCGTTTGCGCAGCCGAGTGGGAGGTGCGTATTGAAGATCCTGCCAAGGTCAAAGCGTTGATCGATGAAACGCTGGCTCGGCGCAAGGCCACACAGCCGATCGACTATCCCTCTTGCGGCAGCGTTTTTAAGAATCCGCGTGAGCATGGCTTGTCGGCCTGGCAGGTCATCGACAAATTGAGTCTTAGAGGACATCGCATCGGTGACGCTCAATTCTCAGAGAAGCATTCTAACTTTATTATCAATCTTGGGGCCGCGCGCGCCGTCGAAGTCATGGGCCTGATCGAGCTCGCTAAGAAGCGTGCAAGCGAAGAACTCAGTATTCAGCTTGAAGAAGAAGTTCACTATCTCAAGGCTTAGGCGCCGAAGCGGCGGGCGCGTCAGCGATGCAGCCTTGTTGCTTGGCAAAGGTCAAACTCTCTTCGTCCGTCATTTCGCCGTAGGGCTTGCTTGGGTGGAGGGCAAAATCATAAGCCGATTTAAACGCCAGAAACATTTCCGCGCCGCGTGGATCTGTACCCACCTGGTTGGCCATGGCGAGCGCTGCTTGGGGGTTCTTGTTGAGGGGGCCAACGTTACCATCTGTGTCTTTAACCGCTAGTTGGTTGAACATTGCCTGATAAGCAGCGAGTCTCGCAACTCCGTCAGGGAGGCGATAAAAGGATAAAGCAAACTTCTCAGGATCCAGTTCTTTGAGCTCGGGAAAATCGTGCAGCTGTTTTTTGACAAACTCAAAAGCGGATTTGAAATTTACAAAGGCAGTGATTGCAGGCTTCAAGGTGATAGGTTCAGGCTCGTTTGGGCTTTCTGAGGTTACCTCGGGTTGCTCTTTCTCAGTTTTATTTTCAGCTTCTTTTTTAGCTTCCTGGTCCGCAATAACGGCTGGCTTAGGAGATTTTTGAACGGGAAATGCAATCAGTTCTTCGGTGAAGTCTCGGCCTTTGGGTCCATCGAACGCGACACCATCTAGCTTCGTAACGTATTGATAAATCCTTTTTCGAAGCGCATTCGTGTCTGCCGGATCCTGGTTCTCAGGCAGCTCAAGGAGAGTTGCAATCTCTTTATCCAGGTTGCCGAGCTCATCAAAGATCAGGCGCTCTCGTGGGAGAGCAGGTCTAGACTTCAGCGAACAGCCTTTCTGGCCAGGTTCGGGCTTCTTTTCTTTGCCCTTGTCGTCAGCCGTCTTTTTGTCAGGCGCTTTGACTGGAGTTGTAGGAGCTTTTTTATCATCGTCCGATCCATAGAGGCGCAAAAGCGGCCTATCCAGCCTACAGGCACTGAGATTGAACGCAAATAAGGCTGTTACAAGCAGAGGGGCAAGCGAGTTTCGTACACGCATGGCGTACTAATATACTCGGATATAATTATTGTCAAGACTCTATTTACTTCAGCTATTTAGCTCGCGATTACTCTTCGGTATATTTCACAACTCGCACGTGCTCTGGCGAAACGCCGGCAGCCTTTGCCAGTGGGTCTCGGAGGTTTTTAGCGGTTCCGAGAACGGAGACAGCCAGTTTGCTTGGCTTCAAAAACCGCTTCAAGGCGTCATTAACTTGGGCCAATTGGACCTTTTGCAGTTCGGGGCCATAGGTCTTCATGAAGCCATCCGGGAGGTCCAAGGTCTTTTCCAGAAGTAAGTTCTCAACACGCTTCTTTGGCGTGTTGAACATGAATCCCGCGCTATTCACCAGGCTCTTCTGTGCGAAGTCGAACTCTTCGGCAGTGATCCCTTTGTCTGCAAGATCAGAGATCAGCTGTAGAGTGTACTCCAGCGCAGCTGCAGTATCTTTTTCAGCAGGAAACAAATGCGCTTGCCAGGAGCGAGGCTGGCGGCCTTGCCTAAAGTAGCTGTTGGCTCCATAGCTCCAACCGCGCTTCACTCGGATCTCGACCATGAGTCGGGCCGAAAAAGATCCACCACCAAAGGCGTAGTTCCCTAGCCAGAGCGGAAAAAAATCCGGATCTGTCATCCGCGTTCCGATTTGACCGATGTTGATCTGAGTCTGAGTGCGATCCGGCTTGTCGGTGATCATGAGGCGACGTGACGGTGCGTTCTCGGGGGGCGCGACTTTCTCGATTTTTTCTCCGCCGGCCCTCCACTTGGCCAAGGCTTCTGCCCACAGTCCGATCTCTTGGGCTTTCGCATCCCCTGTTCCGATGATCAGGAGGTTGGCATCTCTTACGAGCAGATCAAAGTGAGAGACGATCGCGGCTCGGTTGAGCTTGTCGATGTCTTTTACAGTACCGAGCACGGCTTTGCCGTACGGATGATCCCGAAACAAGAACTTAGCAAAACGCCGGGCAGCCAACGACGAGTCTTGGCCAAGCTCTTCGAGAATCCCTGAAATGATCTCTTTTTTTAGCTTGGCGATTTCCTTTTCTGGAAACGAAGGCTCGGTCACGATCTCATTGACGAGCTTGAGAAAGGGCTCCATCTGCTCCTTGAGCACCGCCCCTCTCATGATGAGGGCTTCTGACCGGGTCTCGACCTCAAGCCTTGCCCCTATTTGGTCTAGCGCAAGGTCGATTTGTTCTTTGCTGCGAGAGCGGGTGCCACGCAGAAGCATTTCGCCCATGAAATTGGTAAGACCACTCTTGCCGGCAGGATCGGTAGCGGACCCCGCTTTGATGGCAACATTGACGTAGATGATCGGGAGACTGTGGTCCTCTTCGAAGGCTAGTTCTACGGCTGAGGCCGAGGTGCTGGCTGTGGCGAGCAACGCAAAAAGCGGGATCAGTGCGCGAATCATTTGTTCACCCCTGTGATGACGGTTCGGTTCTTAGGGTCCAGGTACTTGCGCGCAGCCTCTTGAACTTCGGCAGCGGTCACCATGGGAATCTTGCGATAGAGCTCAAGGCCCTGCGCGAAATCACCACTCACGGCCTCGTAGTGTCCGAGGAATCGCGCTTTTTCGTTATTGGTGTTCATGCTTTCGTAGAAGCTAAATGCGATGCGGTTCTTGGCTCGTTCGAGCTCTTGAGCCGAGACGGGTTCCTTGCTGAGTCGGGCGATCTCTTTGTTGATCGCACTTTCAGTGAGTGTGGCTTTTTTGCCTTTCTGGAGATTGGTGACCAAGATCATAAGCGATGGATCTTTGTCCTCAAGTTCGTACGCATCTGTAATGCTTGCTATGCCGGTGTCAACCAGAGCCCGGTAGAGGCGACTGCTCTTGCCGCCGGTCATAATCGTTTGAAGAACCTGGATCGCAGCCGTATCGCTATTGAGCACGCCCGGTATGTGGTAGCCGATCAGGAGTTTTTCTACTTGAATGTTGAGCTTGAGTTTCTTGCGTCGAGCGGACTCTTGCGGAGGCTCGGCTTCAATCAGATGTGGCGTAGGCTGCTGGCTCGCCAAGCTGCCGTAGTACTTCTTTGCCAACGAGTGAACCTGGCTGGGCTTGACGTCGCCGACCACGACAACTGTCGCGTGATTGGGGCTGTAATACTTGCGATAAAAGTCGAGCGCGTCCTGTGCGGTCATCGCTTGCAGGTCTTCTTGGTAGCCAATTACCGGCCAGTGATAGGGATGCTTGACGAACGCCTCGTTAAAAATCTCCTGGTACATAGTCCCGTCAGGGCTGTTCTCGTTGCGGAATCGGCGCTCGTTCTGGACGACTTCGATCTCGGTTTTAAAGGCTTTCTCGTTGACGACTAGGTTCACCATGCGATCGGACTCAAGCTTCATGAGAAGCTCGAGCTTGTCACTGGGCATTTCTTGAACATAGGCAGTGTAGTCGCGGCTCGTGAATGCGTTCTCGCCTTCAGCGCCGTTAGCTTCGAGAATGCGGTCAAACTCACCGTCCTTGAGGTTCTTGGTTTCCTTGAACATCATGTGCTCAAAGAGATGCGCTAAGCCCGTGCGTCCAGGTATCTCGTCGCGCGAGCCGACTTTGAACCAGGTTTGGTACGCGAAGGTAGGAGAGCTATGATCTTCGACAACGAGGAGCCTGAGTCCGTTCTCGAGAGTGTATCTGTGAACTTTGTAGCTGCCGACGAGTGGCACTTCTTCGTCCGTGCCAGGTTGGGCGATGGGCTTGGGGGTGTAGGGGGTGCCGGTACCGTCGCCTTCGCCGTCCATAGAGGGTTTTGTCGAGGGGCTGGCGGCGGGGGCGCCACCGTCAGATCTTTTAGGTTGGCTGCTGCAAGCGGTGAGGTTTGCAGCTGCGACGGCTAGAGGGACGAAAAGAAGCGCGCACGTGAAGTTAGTCAGAGGTCTCATAAAGAGAGAAGCTAGCAGTGGGATTGTGTAATTTCCATTGCTTAGCGCTCGTGCGGTGCAGCGAGGTGTTTATGTTTTGGATTTGCCCTTAAGGGGTGAGTTCCGGAAAAAGCTTACTCTTGAGCTGCATCTCGGCAATCGACTTCTCAGTTCGATTAATGCGATTGGCGAGTTCCGTAAATCAAAGCGCTGGTGTTACACTCTAGGTGGATGCCGTTTGCCACACTTCCTCTGAATACTCGCCTCAAGCGCGCCGCCACACTCGGCCTCTCTCTTGCCGCTCTCGCTTCTGCAGCTTTTGGGCTCCGTCATGCCATGCGCGCCCCGATGTTCACCTTAGAAGTCGGTGAAGTCACCGATATCAACGACGGCGCCCCAGTAGACGCACAAGAAGTCCTCAACTTAGCGGCGCTTCCGGTCGGCAAAGTTAGTCTCTTCGATCTCAGCCTGGATCCCATAGAAAAACGAATTCTCACGCAGCCTTGGATCAAGGAAGTGCGACTGCAAAAGCGCTTCCCACAGACTCTCTCTATCTCCGTCACCTTCCGTGAACCTCGCGCTCTGATTCAGAACGACAACGGCTCGCTCGCTTATGTTGATAAGGACGGCCAGATCTTTGGTCAAGTCAGTCTCGCGCAACATTCTGACTTGCCCCTCATCGCGGCTTCAGCGAGCGGCCATATCCAAGAGGCATTAAATGTCATCCGTGTATGGGAGCTTTCGCCTCTCTCCAAGAAGGCTCCCATTTCGACGCTTCAGTGGGATTCTGAGCGTGGATTTCACGTTCTGGTGAGTTATCCGATCGAGGAAGGCCGCCATGGCCGCACTTACGTTGATTTGGGTCATGAAATTGACGCTAGCGTGGATTCAGAAAACACCCAGTTTTCGCGTTTAGTGAGGGTTTTTTCGTATTTGAGTGCCCATCGTCTCGCCGCCCGTCAAATTTGGGCCGATGCAGGCAAGAAAATAGTTGTCAAGACTGCGCACGGTTCTTAGAATTCCTTAGACGGGCAATTTTTGCCTGGCCCACGATGGGCCGGCAAGGAACTGGCTCGAAGGCTTTATCCTTCGAATGGATCCAATCGCTCGGTAAGGATTTGTCGCTTCCCATGGAGGGATTCTCAGAATGTCTAGAAAGGACTTTGTCGTCGGCCTGGATATCGGCACTACCAAGATCTGCTGCATCGTGGGTGAAGTGACGGGTGAAAACGGCGCGATCGACATCATCGGCATCGGCACTGCGCCCTCGACTGGACTCCGCAAAGGCGTAGTCATCAACATCGATTCGACCGTCGAGAGTATCACGAAGGCGGTCGAAGAAGCTGAGCTCATGGCTGGCGTCGAGATCTCCACGGTTTATACGGGGATCGCTGGCGGTCACATCAAGTCGTTCAATTCGACTGGCATCGTCGCTGTTAAGGATAGCAAGGAGATCAACGCGCAGGATGTAAGCCGAGTGGTGGAGGCGGCGAAGGCAGTCGCTATCCCGCTCGATCGCGAAGTGATTCACATCATCCCGCAAGAGTTTATGATCGATGGCCAAGAGGGCATCCGAGATCCAATCGGCATGAGCGGAGTGAGGCTCGAAAGCAAAGTGCACATCGTGACTGGGGCGGTCTCCTCTGCACAGAACATCATTAAGTGCGCTAACAAGTCGGGACTCAATGTCTCAGAAATCTGTCTCGAACCCATCGCATCGGCTGAGGCGGTTCTGTCTCAAGATGAAAAAGACCTAGGAGTGCTCCTGATCGATATCGGTGGTGGCACCAGTGATATCGCCATTTTCAAGAACGGCGCGATCGTCCATACGGGCGTGTTGGCCATCGGCGGTAACCACATCACCAGTGACATAGCGCTCGGACTCAGGACTCCGCAAAACGAAGCAGAGCGAGTGAAGATCCGCTACGGCTGCGCGATGGCCAGCCTAGTGAAGTCCGACGAGACGATCGAGGTTCCTGGCGTCGGTGGGCGAAAATCCCGGGTGCTTCAGCGCAAGCTCTTGGCAGAGATCATCGAGCCTCGAGTCGAGGAGATCTTCTCGCTCATCCAGCGGGAGGTCATGAAGTCAGGCTATCAGGACTTTCTCTCGGGCGGCGTCGTCATCACTGGCGGCACTACTATCCTCGAAGGGATGCCGGAGCTCGCAGAGTTTATCTTTGAAATGCCCGTGAAGCGCGGCTTGCCGATGAATATCGGTGGTCTCCGCGACGTGGTCAATTCTCCCAAGTTTGCTACGGCCGTCGGCCTGATCAAATACGGATCGCGAAACATGCAGAAGAGCAAGTTCACGATCCGTGACAAGAACATCTATGACAAAGTTCGAGGATCGATGCGTTCGTGGATTAGGGATCTGTTTTGAGGATTAAATAAGGGCGCGAACTCGGGAAACCGGTTCGCTGGTTGTAAAATGGCTCGAAGCTACTGAAAAGCGGATTCGGGTGGGCTGGGATCGCAAGGAAAGGCGATTCGGCTTTTAAAAAAGAGAGAAGAGGAACTTCTTCATGTTTGAAATTGACCAAATCGTTAGTCACGGAGCAAAAATAAAGGTCGTTGGCGTCGGCGGAAGCGGTTGTAACGCTGTCAACACGATGATCCGTATGGGCCTTGAGGGCGTAGAGTTCATCACTGCCAATACTGACCGCCAGGCTCTCGAGGCTTCACTCGCTCCTACGAAGCTTGCAATTGGACAAGAGCTTACCAAGGGCTTAGGTGCTGGCGCGAATCCAGAGATCGGCCGCAAAGCGGCTCTCGAGGATTACGCGAAGATCTCCGAGCTGCTCACTGGTTCCGATATGGTCTTCATCACCGCAGGGATGGGTGGTGGCACCGGCACTGGCGCAGCGCCTGTTTTTGCTAAGATCGCTAAAGAGGTGGGCGCTCTCACCGTAGGCGTCGTAACTAAGCCATTCATGTTTGAAGGCAAGAAGCGCGGCAAGCATGCAGAGCAAGGGATGGCATGGCTTCGTGAGAACGTCGACTCTTTGATTACTATCCCAAATCAACGCCTTCTAGCGATCGCGGGAGCGACGTTGTCGATGGTTGATGCATTCAAGAAGGCCGACGAAGTTCTGCTAAATGCCGTTCAGGGCATCTCCGACCTTATCAATCACACTGGTATGATCAATTGCGACTTCGCTGATGTTCGCACGATCATGCACTCCAAAGGCCTCGCTCTCATGGGTATCGGCACTGGCGAAGGCGAGCACCGTGCTGTCGAGGCCGCGACCAACGCGATCTCAAGCCCGTTGCTCGAGGATGTCTCGATCGATGGCGCAACCGGTATCATCATCAACATTACCGGTGCCTCGAACATGAGCATCCATGAAGTGAATGAAGCGACCACGCTTATCCAAGAGGCCGCGGATGAGGATGCCGAGATCATTTTCGGCACAGTGATCGATGAGAACATGAAAGATGCGATCAAGGTCACTGTCATCGCCACCGGTCTTGGAACGCCAGCTTCTCAAGCGATTCCCGTTCAAAAGAGCGACACTCTTGTGGTTAACAGCCATGCTCTGCCTCCACAGCCAAGTCCTGCTATGATGGCTCAGCTCCAGGCTCAAGCTCAGGCTCAGTTGCAGGCGCAGGTCAATGCCCAGATGCAGGCGACAGCATTGGCTCAGGCTCAAGCCGCTGCGGTTGCGTTGCAGCAGCAAGCAATGGCTGCTGCCGCTAAGGCTCCTGCACAATTCGGTCAGCATGTTCAATCGCAGCTTCAGGCGCAGCCTGTCGCTGAGTTGCCAGCGTTTGATCAAGGATTGGGTGAGGAAGAGGCTCCTGTTGCAGCCAACTTGTCAGCGATGGCAAATGGTCCGCAGCAAGCTGCACCAGCAGAGAGCAACGGCGAACTGGCTCGCGCCAGGTCGATTGCTCAACGGTTGGGAATCACCAATCTCACTGACGATGCGTACGATGTTCCGACCTACATGCGCAGGCAGCAGGAGCGCGAGCTTTAGATAGTTCCCCGCCCCCCCCCTCGAGTAGTAGTTGAGGAGCCCCTCCAGCGAAGGTTGGAGGGGCTCTTTTGCTTGGTGCGCCCAGTATGGGCGATGACTAGGGGGTGCCTCGTAGCGGAAGCAGCGATTAGTCCTCAAAGTGCTGCTAGAAGGTAAAAACTTATTTTTTAGTGCTGATTGATAGCAAGACGCCCAAGCGTTGACCGACTACTTCTTAAACGCTACGCCCACTGCCGCAAGGATGAGTGCGAACGAAACCAAGTAACGTGGCTTCGGTGCCTCATCCAGTGCGAGCCAGGCAAAGCCCACAAACACGATAAACGTAATGCACTCTTGCAGTATCTTAAGCTGATAAGCATCGAGCTGCCCATAACCCAGTCGATTTGCTGGCACCTGGATCGCATACTCCGGAAACGCCAGAAGCCAACTGGCCAAGATCGCCAGCCACAAAGGCGCCGACTTGAATTTTAGATGCCCATACCAGGCCGTCGTCATGAAGCAGTTCGAAAGAAAGAGCAATCCTGCGGTTTTCAACGCACTACTGGTCCACTCCGAGCTCATCCGCCGCTAACTCCCGTCGATAGTCCGCCATCAATCTGAATGCATTGACCGGTGACATAGCTCGCCTCATCGCTTGCGAGATAGGCGATGAGTGCAGCGATCTCCTCGGGCTGCCCAATGCGTCTAAGCGGGATGCGGCCTATGAACTTTTCCTTCACTTCGGCAGGGATCTGCCGCGTAAGAACCGAGTCAATGATACCTGGGGCAATCGCGTTAGCAGTAATGTTGTATCGTGCTAACTCAAGCGACCAAGTGCGAGTGAGGCCAACGACGCCAGCTTTAGATGCGGCATAGTTGGTTTGGCCAATGTTGCCGAGCCATGCGACGGATGCCAGGTTAATGATGCGTCCAGCGTTCTGCTCCATCATCACCTTGGCGCAGGCCTGTCCCATATTAAACGGTCCCTTGAGGTTGATGCGGATCACCTCGTCCCATTTTTCCTCGCTGAGCTTGTGGAGCATGGCGTCTCGTGTGACGCCGGCATTGTTGACGAGGATGTCGACTCTTCCCAGTTTTGCCTTCACTTGGCTCACAAAATCATTTGCGCTCTCATAATCCGACACGTCGTGCGTGCTGGTAAACACGCGTCTGCCGAGCTTTTCGATCTCTCCGGCGACGGTCTGAACGCCTTCGAAACTGAGATCGTTGACAGCGATATCAGCCCCTTCGCGCGCAAGCCGCAAAGCTGTTGCAGCTCCAAGTCCGCGACCAGATCCGGTGATAATAGCTGTTTTTCCGATAAATCGAGAAGAATTGAGTGTGTTCATTGGGAGGGTCCTAAGGCGGGTTCTGCTTTCACAGTATAAGTTGAAAAGGTTTTATAGGATCTGTTGAACAAACTTATATCTGTTTTGATGAACGATGCAGAGTTTAGCTGCGCTGATGAATAATTCAAGCCCTCTATTGAAAAATAAAGTCGCGCGTCAAATTTGCAATTCTACTTGCGCAGATTAAACTGCAGTTCTGTAGAGAAAAAGCAACTCGTCACGGAGCCGTTTAAGGACTGACGGTAATGACGCAACGATAGGGGAAAGTTGAAATGCAAATTTTGAGAAAGGCCAGTGGATTGGCTTGGATTGCATCACTGTGGATCGCTGTCTCGGCAAGTGCTTTCGCGTCGCAGTTCAAGGATGGCGAAGTGATCGTCAAGTACAGGGAAGGCGTTTCTCGCTCCCGGATTCAAATGAACGCGCTTTATAAAATGGCTGGCATTCAGAAGGTCAGACATTTTAGCGGCATGATGTCCGGAATGGATCACGTGATTCTTGCTGAGGGCGTCAAAGTAGAGGACGCCGTTACAGCTCTGAATACTGATCCCACTGTAGAGTACGCTCAGCCAAATTATATGCTTTATGTTTCTGCGCCAGGTGGAGGCATCCCTTGTATCCCTGGTTTCGAAATTCCAGGCTGCACTCCTATTGGAAATCCAGGAAATCCAGGAAATCCTGGAAACCCTGGGGACCCAGGCGAGCCAGGAGCTAAGGTCCCCTGTATTTTTCCGGGAATTCCGTTTCCTCCAGGATGTGAAGATACGGGTGGCGGTGGTGGTGGACAGCCTCCGGCGAATCGTCCCGAGCTGCTCGACCCTCCAGCCGAAGTGGTTCCTCCAGTGGCCGATCCAGATCTTGGAAAAGCCTATGGCCTAAACAAAATCCAAGCAGGCGATGCTTGGAAAGTTCATCGCGGAAGCAAGAGCTTCATTGTTGCCGATATTGATACGGGCATCGATTACAACCACGAAGACCTTGCCTTCAACATTTGGCGCAATCCAAATCCTTCGGAGAAGAAAGACGTCGCAGGCTTCGATTTTATCCACAATGATGGATTGCCCTACGACGATCAAGGCCATGGCACTCACACTGCGGGCACGATTGGCGCGGTTGGCGGCAATGGCAAGGGTATATCGGGGGTTGCTCAGCACGTCTCCATTATGGCTTTGAAGTTCCTCTCCGCTGAAGGGAGCGGTACCACAGCCGATGCGATCCGAGCGATTGACTATGCGGTTACCCACGGTGCGAAGGTGTTGAGCAATAGCTGGGGCGGTAAAGGCGATCAGGATAACAAAGGCCTCAAAGAGGCCATTGAGCGCGCTCGTCAAAAGGATGTGCTTTTCATCGCAGCGGCAGGCAATGAGGGGGCTGATAATGATGGGCCCAACGCTTCTTATCCAGCTGCGTTTGATAGCGACAACCTGATTGCGGTTGCAGCTACTGATAGTCGTGATGGATTGGCGAGCTTCTCTAATTATGGGAAAAAGACGACCCACCTCGCTGCTCCGGGAGTCCAAGTGTACAGCACGTTGCCTGGCAATAAGTATAAGGCGGAGTCTGGTACCTCGATGGCGTGTCCTCACGTCGCCGGCGCAGCCGCGCTGCTTTGGTCTAAGAACCCAACTTGGAACTACAAGCAAGTCAAGGCGGCGCTTTTAGCGTCGGTTGACAAGTTCACTGTTCTTGACGGCAAAACCATTACGGGTGGTCGCCTCAACATTCTGAAAGCGTTGCGCTCGAAGGAATGAAGACCAGACGGAGCTAGTCTCCGTTCTGGGGCCACGGAAAGGCTACGCGTGGGGGTTCTCGAAAGAGAACCCCCATTCGCTTTTTAGGTTTAGCTGGCGAGGCAAATATTGGGCATTCACTCTGATTCTGGCCGGGTGAACGGCATTTCTGCCTTGAATGCTCTCGACTAGATCAAGTGCACTGAAACTGCGAGTCCTGGAGTCTCTTGATAATCTTCTCGCTGATCTGATCGCATACATCTTTCTGATAGGCAGCGCTCCCGACTTCCTTGGCGTTGCCATCGCGCGTGTACATGACTCTGCAGCCCCCGCCGTCGCGAGGCTTGATCTCGATAATGCGGCGGTCCTCTCCTGATTCGCAAATATGCGCCTTAGGTGACGAGGATATCTGTGTATCGTTCGCTCCTGCAAGTGGAGCTGCGAGGGTGGATAAAATCAACATCAAGGTGAGTTTCTTCATGGGCAGGGTATTTTCTCCAGGTAGGTTTGATCTTATTTATAATATCTCATCTTTTTTCGAGGAGGGGTAGCGTGCCCGGCGCGCCCCATGTCCAGTCAGACAAGTAAAACCACTTTGCAGATTAACGAAAAATACCCTACGCTGCGCAGCCAAGATGACTCTTTCTGCGGATAAAGGCTTTCTCGACAATCTGCCCGCGTCCTGGCGCGCCAGTCTCCAAGGCGAAGTGGATCGCCCCTACTACAAAGCGCTGAAGCGGTTTCTCATCCAAGAGTACGCAGCGAAACGCGTGATCTATCCACGGCGTGAATGGGTGTTCCGGGCACTTCAGATGGTGGATTATGAAAGTGTCAAAATTGTGATCCTTGGGCAGGACCCGTATCACGGCGAGGGGCAAGCGATCGGATTGAGCTTTGGCGTCCCCAATGATCTTCGACCCAAGCCGCCGAGCCTCGTTAATATCTTCAAAGAGCTCAAGTCGGATCTCGGTGTGGAGGCTAAGAATGGCGCGAGCGACCTGACGGGTTGGGCGGAGCAGGGGGTTTTGCTTCTCAACACCGTGCTCACAGTGAGGCAGTCTCAGGCCTTTTCTCATCGAGATGCAGGTTGGGAACCCTTCACGGATCGAGTGATCCAAAAACTGAACGAACGTGAGAAGCCCGTGATCTTCATTCTTTGGGGCGCTGCGGCCCAACGAAAGAAAGAGCTCATTACTGGCAAGCAACACTTCATCATCCAGTCGGCGCATCCCTCGCCGCTCTCGGCTTCGAGGGGATTCTTTGGAAGTAAGCCGTTTTCGAAGGTCAATGCGATCCTCACCCAGGAGCTGGGTCAGGCACCAATCGATTGGTCGTGCACTTAAAAAGTAGAACGGAGAGAAGCCCAACCATAGGCTTCTCTCCGTTCCTTTTGAAGAGTCAGGGCTGCCTGGCCGTCAAACTTGGAAACCCCTGTTCGTTCCCAGCTCATGACCGGCGCTCTTGACTCTCTCCCCATCCGTGAGGCTTGTTTTTCACTTCCGTGTGGGTCGACTGGCTTCCTTGCCAGAGGACCAATTCCCCGTTTGTTGCTTAGACAAAGTCATTTGATCGCAGGAGCGCGTTTCACGACCATGCATAAGCGGGTTCTAAGCGAGGGGGTGATTAGGCAAGCTTGAGGCGGGCTCCCAAGCTTTTGCGACGATGTCCATCGATGTGGATGTGCTCGCGATGCTCAGCCGCCTCTTTGCAGTGCACGCACTGGGTAGTGGTAGGGCGGGCCTCGAGGCGGCGCATTTCGATTTCGTCTTCGCAGTCCATGCACTGGCCAAACGTTCCTTCCTGGATACGCTTAAGGGCTTCGTCGATCTTGCGGGCAAACAAGGTTTCGCGATTGCGCAGGCGCATGCGCATGGAGGTCGCGAGCTCGCTTGAGGTTAGATCGACTTCGTCGGAGAGATCTTCGACCTGGATGGCGAGACTCTGATCCACGACTTGGTTAGCAAACATCAAATTTGCGCGTTGTTCTTCGAACAAGTTTTTGAACTTGAGGATAGTTTCGGACTTCATGTGGGACTCCTTCTTTGGCAGGTGATGTCGAAGCAATTCCTTGGCTTCGACAAAGCTAGGTTCGTGGTTCGCGATTGGGGGATCGGTTACGACTTCAAAACAGCTGTGTGAGTGTGTGTGGTGCGGGATTACCGCAACCATGTCTCCCAGCTCATTTTTAAAGAGCGCCACTTCTCGGCAAGCGAGAGGAGGCTAACTGGCCTAGTCCAAACCCCGAGATGGGATTTGGAGGATTTGGATGCCCGGGCTCGCTGACGAGATCCGGGGGAGACGACTGCCTTTCGGGAACCTGCTTGGGATACTCTCCTTGTTTTTTTCATATCCGGCTCCTTGTGAGGCATTTGGAGAGAGATGAAGTAGGTGTCATCCATTGACGCCTTCCAACCGAAGGGTTGGATTGTGAGGCTAGAGCTTCTTGCCCTGGCCCTCTCACTGTCTCCGGGAAGATGTTATTGCGAGGCGTGTGCCAAGGAATAAAACCTAAGAATTTCATCGGTTGGGTATATATTATTTAAATAATCGACCAAAATGGCCCTTGTACTAAGTGCCGCAGTATACGTGAAAAATATGTCCAATATGTTCAAATCAAATAAGCGAAGGTTTGAGTGAATTAGCCGGGTTCAAAATGCCACTTTGGGGGTAGGGCTATTTTGACCCACATGCGTCATAATTGAGTGGGTGGGAAACTGCCTTCCTTGCCTGTTGCTAGTGGCGCGGATGTGGAGCATTTGCTGTGCGGCGGCGCTGGTTTAGCGCATTACCCTATCTTATGAGTGTGAGAATTTCAGGGCGCATCCCAACACAATGCCCTACTCTCAATAGGTAGCTGTCGATTTTGGGTAATCCCAGAGGGCCTTCTAGTGGGTTTTATTCGACTCTTTGGGTCAACATCAACAGACTGAAGGAGCAGTTTTTGAGTTCTAAACTACAGAGAATGCCCAAGAAGCCCAAAGTTCTCCTGGTAGAAGATGAAGAAGATCTCGCCGAACTCATGCAGCTGCATCTCAAGTCGGAGGGACTCGATGTCACTTGGCTTGAGAATGGCGAAGACGCGCTCGAGCAGGCTGGCAGAGAGAATTTTCAGCTCGCGATTCTCGATTGGATGCTGCCCGGAATCTCCGGACTAGAAATTTGCAAGGCTCTCAAGGGCAAGCTTCCTATCCTGATGGTGACGGCGCGTTCGAGCTCCGCGGATTTAGTGCTGGGTCTAGAGATGGGTGCCGATGACTATGTCGTTAAGCCTTTCGAAATCCCCGTTTTCACTGCGAGAGTGCGAGCGCTGCTGAGGCGTGGTGGTGCATTTGGTGCTTCAGCTGAGCTAGCGCAGAAGAAGATTTTTGAGATGGGCGATCTTGCAGTGGATGTCGCGAAGGTCGAAGCGCGTTGCGGTAAGGCGGAGATCAAGCTAACGGCCTCCGAGTTCAAGCTCTTAGTCGCGCTTTTAGAAAACCAGGGCAAGGTTCTTTCGCGCGAGATGCTTGTGAAGGCGATCCAGGGTCAAGGGGTCACGGTAGTGGGGCGAACGATTGATACCCATGTTTTGGCGATTAGAAAAAAACTGGGTCAATGCTCAGATCTCATCGAGACGATTCGCGGAGTGGGTTACCGGGTTAAGGCATGAGCTGGATCTCTCCGTCCTTTCCATGGCGTGTTTTTGCGAGAACTCTGGGGGTGCAGCTTTTGTTGATCGCTGTCTCTGTTGGGGCAACTTCAATAGCAGCACGCCATTTTTTTCGTGAGGGATTTCTTCTTCAGATCGATAGGCAGCTTCAGGATTTGATCTCGACGGTTGTCAAAGACCTTCCGCCTCTTGAGCAGCTCAGGGATCCTTGGTGCGCAGAGAAGGCGAGAGGCTCTTCATTTCGGGTCAGTGCGATTCTTTCGGTCAATGGAAAAGACATCTGTGACTCGCATTACAATTCTGCGGATCTGCCCTTGCTCGCAGATCGCGCTGAAGTCATTTCGGCAATCGAAGAGGGATCCGGCAAGAGTGTCCGTGAAGCCAGCTATTCATTCAAGGAAAGCGCAATCTACAGCACGAGATTGGTAGCTGACGGAAAATTAGTCTTGCGTGTGGGCGTTCCGCTTTCATTGCTTAGGGAAACCATGAGTCGCTTTGATCGCTCGCTCGCCTCGATTTTAGCGGTGATCGGCTTTTTGGTCGCCGCGATGGCAGCCTGGCATAGCGGGATTTTGGTTTCGCCCATTGGTAGAGCCCTCGAAAAAGCGGTGAGTGTCTTGGGGCAGATTCCTTTAGGAGCTGAGGGGACTAATGAATGGGCCAGGCTTGAGTCCTCGCTCGAGGCCATTCAGAGGGTCAGGCAGTCTGAGATCGAGGAGCATAGCGCCCTCATGGGTAATTTGCCTGAGGCGGTCCTTGCCCTCGACACTGCGATGAACCCACTTTTTTACAACAGCAAGCTTGCCATGCATTTTTCTCTGAGTGCTGTGTTGGAAAACGGAGCGGTCCGCTCAAAGTTTGAGCAGGTGCTATCGTCAGGAGAGGCGACTGTGATTCATGAGTTTCCCAGTCCACAGGCGGGCACCGACCGGACCTATTCGGTCTCTATTTCTCCGCTCAAACGGGAGAATTCTGCGGTGTACGGCGCGATGGCAATATTTCATGAGATCACTGAGCTCAAGCGTGCTGAGCGGCAGCGCACGGATTTTGTGGCTAACGCATCTCATGAGTTAAGGACTCCGTTGGCATCAGTGAAGGGGTTTGCTGACACGATCCTCGCTTACATGGATCAAGGAAAGCCGATCGAAAAGACGTTTGTTGAGCGCATTGCAAAGAACTCAGATCGTCTTCTCGGGTTGGTCAATCACATGCTCGAGATCTCTGAATTAGAGTCGGGGCGCAATCCATTCAACAAAGAAGACTTAGTGCCTCGCGAGTTCTCCGAGCGCGTGGTTAAGCAGCTCGAATCTGTCACTGGAGCCAAATCTCAAGTCGTCGAGGTTCGTGCTGACGTTGGCGTAGTGCATGCCGATCCGACTGGGTTGGAGCAAGTCTTGGTGAATCTCATCGGCAACGCGAGCAAGTATTCATTTGATGGCAGTGAGATCAAGGTCACTTGGCGCGAGTCTCAGGAAGCCGTCATACTTGAGGTTTCTGACAACGGACCGGGCATCGCTCCCGAGCATCAATCGCGTCTTTTTGAGCGTTTTTATCGAGTCGATAAAGCGAGGTCTCGCAAAGTAGGGGGGTCAGGCTTGGGATTGGCGATCGTCAAGCATATCGTCCAAGGTCACGGAGGTCGCGTATCCCTTAAAAGCGCTTTAGACGAGGGAACTACCGTGAAATGTGAGTTTCCTAAGCGTCTTTGCACGATCTTGACCTAAGGCAGACGGAGGGCTTACCCCATTTTTTATGACGCAGCGTTATAAGTCTTCTCGGGATTAGGACAAACGAGAAGGAGAGAATATGAAAATGAAGAAGCTGCTTCCATGCTTGGCTCCAATGATGGTCGTTCTGATTGTTTTCAATTCTTCAGTTGCGCACGCTGAATGCGCAGCTCCTTCGATAGCTGCAAGTGCATCGAAGGACCTTCATTCTTAAGGGTGGTTTTTAGGTAGGGAGTCTGGGGAGACAAACTGAGGCGCCAGCGTACATGACAACGCTGGCGCCTTGTGTTTTTTTGGGAGCTTACTATAGCTCAACCTGGATCTCGGCTATCCGAGACTTCATGAGAGCTTTAAGCGTGCTTGCGAGAGAAACTCTCGCCCATGCTCTTATGAGCACGGCCGGCAGCTGTGAGGACTTCTTTGCGCTCTTGATCTTCTTTGCAAGACACGCAAAGCGTGGCAGTTGGACGTGCCTCGAGGCGGCGCATCTCAATGTCTTCTCCGCAGCCGTCGCATTCACCAAAACTGCCTTCGTCAATGCGCTTCAAGGCTTCATCGACTTTCTTGATATAAAGCATCTCGCGATTTCTCAGTCGCATGCGCATCGATTGCTCGATGTCAGTCGTGGCTTGATCAATCTCGTCATAGCGGTCGTCACTGCAGACATTAAAGTCTTCGCGGACAATCCGATCGTTGAATAAGATGGCCTTGCGCTGGGCCTCGAAAATCTTTTTGAACTTTTTTAGCTTATCCTTGGTCATGAGTCATCTCCCCCCTTGAGTTCCTTGATGATTGCTTGGCTGACCGCTTGAAGCGTTTCCATCACGCCTTGTCCCTTAAAGGCGACCGCTTCAAAATGCGGCCGCTTCACGGGGTTGAAGGTTGCTTCAAGCTCCTGGATGGAGACAGCGCCAGGAAGATCACGCTTGTTGTACTGAAGTACAAGCGGGAGCTTACTGATGTCGTAACCTTGCTTTTCCAGGCTCTTTTCCAGGCCTTCGAAACTCTCGATGTTTGCTTCCATTCGTTCTGCTTGGCTGTCGGCGACAAAGACCACACCGTCGACACCCTTCAAAATGAATTGACGCGAAACTTCGTAGAACGTCTGACCTGGAATTGTATAAAGATGAAACCTTGTTTTATACCCTCTCACATCGCCTACTGACAACGGGAGGAAGTCGAAAAAAAGCGTGCGTTCATTTTCGGTGCTAAGCGTGACGAGCTTGCCACGGTTTTCTTGCTGCGTGTGCTCGTAAATGTACTGCACGTTCGTGGTTTTTCCGCACAAGCCTGGACCAAAATAGACGATCTTGCAGTTGATCTCTCTCGTGGCGTAATTGATGAAGCTCAAGCAATCTCCATGCGATTTTCTAGCGCCTTACCGATCGTCTGGCGATCGACATACTCGATGAGTCCCCCCACTGGGAGGCCGTGCGCAAGTTTTGTGAGGCGGAGGCCTAGCGGCTTGATGAGGCGAGCGAGATAAAGAGCGGTGGCTTCGCCTTCAACGCTCGGATTGGTGGCGAGGATAAGTTCACGGATTGTGCCGCCCGAACCGAGTCGCAAAAGCAGTTCACGAATCTTCAGTTCCTCGGGGCCAATGCCGTCGAGAGGCGAGAGCGCTCCATGAAGAACGTGATAAACACCTTTGAATCCGCCGCTGCCCTCGATCGAGAAAACATCAGAGGGGCGCTCCACGACACATACTAATCCATGATCACGTTCGGACTTCGAACATATGCGACAAGGGTCAATATCCGTGAACGTGAAGCAAGAGCTACAGAGACGAATCTTTTGTTTGGCGCCTAAGAGTGCTTCTGAAAGCGCGCGCGCATAGGCTTCATCCTGTTTGAGAATGTGGTAGGCGAGCCGGGTCGCGGTTTTCTCTCCAATGCCGGGCAGCTTAGAGAGCTCGTAGATCAGCTTGGAGACAGGATCTTGATTTGAGCTGTTACGCGGAATGGGGTTAAGCATGTGGCCCCTCGTTTAGGTGCTGTTCGGACAGCTCGATGGGGCCTAGGTCTCCGCCAAAAAGGGATTTGGCTTCGACGATAGTAGGGTGATTGAGAGCGGCAGTGCGTGCTGTGGTTTCGCGATCCTTTTGTTCACGAGCCTTGCGTGCGGCCAAGCTCTCGCCTCCATCGCGAAGCTCGGTCTGAATGCGCATAGGCTGGCCAAAGTATTCTTTGGAGAGCAAAAGCAATTGCTCGTTGTAGACGCGAGAGCCGAGCTGTTCTTTGTAGTAGCTGTCCTTGAGAGGATAGCTAATCGTCAAGAGGGAGTCTTGCGCGGCAGATTCTGTCGCAATATTTTCGCAGTGGGCGTGCTCGAGCATTGAAGCGAGGAGGGGGCGGCTTTTGCGGACATGAGCGATGAAGCCTTCCCAAGAGCGAGGTCCTGCTGAAGTGGGTGCAATAGCAGGAGTTTCAATGATGGGAGGTGTCGCTCGCGGTTCGGTAGTGGGTGCCGGCACGGGGGCCGGGGCGACCGCTACAGCGGCGGACTGAGTATTGATCGCTGGGCGAGCAGGAGCGGTGGCTGGACGTGAGTTCAGATTGGCAGCGGTTGTCGCCACAGCAGGCGGTGCGGCCTCCGATACTGGCGCTGATCGAGTGTCAGGGGTCGCTGGAGTTGCCGGAGTTGAGGGACGGGCTGCATTAGTTTGAGTGTGGTTCGCATCATTGGCTTGATCGAGGTAAACAAGCGCTTCAGCCGTTGCGCACTTCACAATCAAAACGTCGAGCACGATTTTGGGTTGAGGAGAACGGGCGATCCATTCCAATCCATGATGCAGGACTTGAAAGATCATCTCGATCTCTTCGAGAGGCCGCAATTCGCTGATGGCGACGAGCTCTTTCCACTCTTCTTCAGAAACCGAAGAAAGCTCCTGGCTTGAAGCTTGCGATGCCCCCACGCGCGCAAGCACGGTGCCATGAAGGTACTCGATGAGTCCACGAGTCAAGACGCGCAGATCATGTCCTCGTTGGTAAGCTTGTTCAATCAGCGCCAAAGCATCGAGCGGTTTACGGGCAAAAACTCCATTTAAGATTCCGAGTAGGGTCTGTCCTTCGATCAATCCGATGCTATCGCGCACGGATTGAACCGTGATGTTTTCACCCGAGAACGCAATCACCTGATCCAACAAAGACATCGAATCACGCAGGCTGCCTTCAGCGGCGCGCGCGATGAGTCCTAGGGCGGCTGGCTCTGCCTGGATTTTCTCCGCTTGGGTCACACGCGCCAAAAGCCCGTGGAGTTGAGCGGGTGTCGCGCGCTTGTAATCAAAGCGCTGACATCGCGACAGGATTGTCGCAGGGATCTTATGCGGTTCGGTCGTTGCAAAGATGAAGATCACGTGCGGAGGCGGCTCTTCAAGAGTTTTGAGAAGAGCATTGAACGCTGCCGTCGTGAGCATGTGGACTTCATCAATGATGTAGATCTTGCGAGCGCCGCTGGCAGGCATGTACTTGGCGTTCTCGCGGATCTCGCGGACTGCCTCGACCCCGTTATTGGACGCGCCGTCGATCTCGATCACATCGACGCTGGTGCCTGCGGCGATTTCTTTGCAGCTCGCGCACTCTCCGCAAGAGCGGAGCCATTCTACGGCTGTCGTCGCTGCGGCACTTTGTGACTCGCCCGATCCCAACTCTCCTTGAGCCCAGGTTGAATATTCGCATCGGATTGCTTTCGCGAAAATGCGCGCGATCGAGGTCTTGCCGATGCCTCTTGAGCCAGTAAATAAGTAAGCTTGATGAATCCGCTGACTGCGGATGGCGTTCATGAGAGTGCGAACGATGTGGTGCTGGCCAACAATATCGGAGAACTGGGCTGGGCGCCATTTGCGAGCCAGCACAACATATGAGCCTGAGTTCACCACAAGAAAGTCACTCCAATCGAGAGCGGGCACATTACTGTGCCTGTATGGCTTGAACAAGCGAAAATACTTGGGAAATCAGCGCACTACGCCAGCGCGCCGCGCGAGTTCACTCCAAATGTGCAGTGGCTCAGCGCGTACTTATCAGGGGCTCGCTCCCTCTGATTTCATCAAGTCTTTGCCTGGATAAAATCGGGAGCTGTATCAAACGACAACACTCGTATTCGGCCTAAAAAGCGAAAATTTTTCACGGTTCAAGCGTGCGAGCAGCTTGTCATTAAATGCAGTCAATGCCTCGCCTGTATCCTCGAAGTCACGAACCCAGAATCCCACCGTAACCGCTTGGTATCCTTCCATGAGGGAAGTCAGGTTGACGCCTATTCCTCGCGAAAGGTTAGCTTTCTCGACTTCTCCAACCACGTCGATGCAAATCGCCTTGAACTGAGCAAAGCTCGAATCTAGCGGGATGCGTAGTGTCGTCGAGCAGCTTGCCTCGCGCGATGGCATAGAGAGATTAAAGATCTTGCTGTTCACTAGCTCAGAATTGGGAACAACCAGCATATTGCCATCTCCCGTCCTAAGGCGAGTCGTGCGCAGTCCAATTTCGTCGACATCACCGATCTGACCTCCCAAATTGATCCGATCACCGGGTCTTAGGTTGCGATCGATGATCAAAGTAAAGCCTGAGATCATGTTGGCCAGCGTGTCTTTTGCAGCAAGGCCGACGGCCAAAGATCCAACGCCCAAAGCGGTGAGCAACGAAAGGACATCGTAGTCAAATCGCTTGAGCACCATGATAGCGCCCGAGAAGAAAATAAATACGGTGATGAGATTGCGTACGAGAGGGATGAAGCCCAGCTGTAGTGTGCGCGATTGGGTCGTCCGCATGACGCTCCATTCGAGCGCTATCATTGCGGCGCGCCGAATCATCCCCAAAGCGATCACGACTGCCAAGACATAAATGATGCTATCGACCGATTTTTCAAGCTTGGGAGTCAGGGGAGCAACCTCAGCAAAAACTCTCAAACCTAAGATGTAAACGAGGTTCGCGATCGAAGGCGCAAGCTCCGACAAGAGAGGCCAGGAGCGCTTTTCGGCGGATTTCTTGAGTAGCGTTCGAGTTGTCGCCGATAGTGCTAAAGTCATCGGTACAACTACGATCGCGAGCATCCATTCGCGAAGAATCAAAAACGAGTTGGGTGTCTCCATGTGCGCATCTAAACACAATCGCGTTGAAATTCAACGAACTGGATGCCAGAGTGAATGAGTGCTTCGGCATCAGCTCCCGCTCAGTCTTGGAAGCGTCTCGGTTGCGCTGAACTTTCAAGGACTGCTGCAAAAGATCGAATGGCATTGGACTCAAGGAGAGAGTGAGCAACTCACCCTCGCTCCACCCGTCATTCCGTGGCTCAATCAAAGTCTTCAAGAATATTTTTCGATGGGTGTTCCGTTCAGCGAGATTCCTTGGGAATGGGTCGACGAGAGCGCGTGGACGCCCTTTCAAAAGCAAGTGTATCGCGCAATCGCCACCATTCCGCACGGCGAGACTCGTACCTATGGGTGGGTCGCTTCAAAAGTGGGCAAGGCGAGTGCGGGGCGTGCGGTCGGCCAAGCGTTGAGGTGCAATCCCCTGCCGATTTTGATTCCTTGTCATCGGGTGGTTGCCGTGACTTCAATTGGCGGATTCATGGGTACGATCGACCCGGGGTGCTCTGAGCTTCGACTCAAGCAGCGTCTCATCGCGCTGGAAGAGGAGTATGTAAATCCGCTTTTTAATTTTCTCACGCCTTCTCGTGAAATGTACGAGCCCATCCCTGCCCCACCGCACTCGCTCCCAAGCGAATTCGAACGACTCGAGATCCAGCCTCTTGAGGCGATGGCGTGAGCTATTCTAGGGTATTTGCCTACGCAGGGATTATTGGAGCGAGCGCGCTCGTGACTTTGGGGACATTTTGGGCCTTTGATCGCGGAGCCCATGACTTCGATGTTTTCTATAGTTCTTGGAGATTGGTCCTTCAAGGGCGGGGCATGAACGTTTACCAGGAGACTCCCGACCGATTTCTTTACGCGCCTGGGTTTGCGTGGCTCTTTGTTCCGCTGGCTTGGTTGCCGTTTCAAGCGGCGCTTGCAGTGTGGTGCTTCGCCAAAGCTGCGGTGGTGGGATATGTGGTGCGCGAATTCGGAGACTTATCAGCTGAAGCTGGGCTCGATCGGTTCGTGCGCATCGGGCTTACGGCCTGGGGAGTGATATTGCTCGCCCGCCCATTGCTCATCGATTTTCAGTACGGCCAAGTGAATCTCTTCATGCTCGGCGCCTGCGTTTGGGCGCTTGCCGGTCATTTTAGGCGCGCGGATCATGAATCAGAATCCGCTTGGCATTTTATCCGCTGGTTTCTGCTAGCAATCACAGCGATGGCGAAACTTATCCCTTTGCCGTTGCTTGCGGTGCCGTGGGTGGTTGCGACGGGCGTGCCTCGTCGCAAACTCAATTGGGAGCGAGCTGGCTCGATCGCTGGTGTGCTCTTGATTTTAACTTTGCCCATGATCTCGCTCGGTCCCAGCAGCATGCCTGCTTTGATCGAAGAATGGCGAAAAGCCCTCATTTCTAGGGGATTTCCGATGGAGTCGCACAATCAAAGCTTTGGTGCGTTTTTGTGGCATTACTTCAGCGGAGTGCCTACCAGAGTCGCAGCCGAGGGCATGCACCCTCTATCTTTAGGGGCTCCTCTATTGTCCGAGAAGACGATCGCATTTTTGTCTTACGCGTGGTCGATGTTGGCTGCGGGAGCGGTGGTGGCCTGGATATTACTTGGCTCTCGGCGATCTCCGCTCTGCTGGATCGCGGTTGCAGTGGCGCTCCTGATCTTGCCGTCACACCTGGTATGGAAGCCTTATTTTGTAATGTGCTTGCCGCTGGCAATGATCGCGGTGCAGTCTGTGCGTGGGAGCCTAAAATCGATGGCGGCGCTCGTGGCTCTCTTTGTTGTCATTAATTTGAGTGGCTTCGATGTTCTAGGTCATGCGCTGGGCGCGCGTATCGAGGCGGCTTCGTTTTTGCTTTGGTCGGAGCTGGTGTTGCTCAGTATTGTCGCGGTTTCGAGTCTGCGCGATCCTATCGCGATTTACAAATCAGCCCGTTAAGGCGATCTCCTCTCGTCAGCACCTCTCGCTCCAGATAGCCCATGAGGTCGGTCATCGCAGAGTCAATCGAGTTCATTGAATCGAAAGTCGACGAGAGGGCTAGCCCACAAAGAGCCTGCGCTTTACCGTAAGCGACATCGGCTTTGTAGGAGAGCTCCATTGCGAGCTCGTAGGTAGGGTCATAGGTCATGCTGTACTCCCATTGACCGCAGTAAGAATAAGACTGCGGCAAGCAGCGAGCGCCCTCGCCGCAGACATATTGAATCGAACTGACTGGGAATAAGCAGCTGTCTGAAGCGTTGGGAAATGTCTCGCGAGTTTGCTGGCGAAGAAGTTCTGCTGCATGCGGGACAGCGCTCATCTGCCGCAAAATATAGAGACAGCCAGGCCCTTTGAGGGCACTGAATTCCGGCTTCAATTTCAAAAAATCCAAAACATGGTGAATGGGAAAGAGGAGGTCGTCATTCAAAGAATCGCAGTCCCGCGTGTGAGAAGGGGTGAATGCGAGGACCGACAATGCGATCAGAGCTAGTACGAGTGGCTGCTTCAATGTGAGCCTCGAGTGTGACTAGAAAAGTATCTAGTGAGGCTGAGTTAGCAAGTCAATGACTTAGGCTTGAACTTGGGATCGCTGCTCCCACTACTTGCCCAGACTCCGCCAGCTTTTTCCTGTTCGCGCTTTGGGATCTAGCTGGTACTTGCGCACTGCGTGGTTGTGTTCTTCGAGAGTGGATGTGAACTCGGATGTTCCATCGTTGTGGGATACAAAAAAGAGATAAGGGGTAGTGTCGGGATTAAAGGCCGCGTCAATCGCTGCCTTACCCGGATTGGCGATCGGTCCGATTGGAAGTCCTGGAATGGTGTAGGTATTGTAAGGATTTACCGACAAGAGATCGCTTCTGCGGATGTTGCCTTTGTAGGTAGACCAAATTCCATAAATCGTTGTTGGATCACTTTGGAGTCTCATTTTCTTGCGGAGCCGATTGTGAAAGACAGAGCTGATCTTTCCTCGATCGCGAGGGTCGCCAGTTTCCTTTTCAATAATGGAAGCCAGAGTGATCAGTTGAAGCTGGTTCATTCCCATTTGTTTAGTCCGAGTTTCATAGTCAGGTGTCCAAACTAGCTGGAAGCGCTTGACCATCTGTTTCAGCATCTCTTCGGGAGAGAGGGAGTGATTAAATAGATAGGTGTCCGGAAAAAGAAAACCTTCGAGAGTCGGTGGTAACGGTTCTTGGAGGCCCAAGCTCGCAATGAATCGTGTGTCTTTGCAGAGTGCAAGAATATCGGTCCTGGATGCGAGTTTCTTCGCTTCGAAGTCGGCGGCGATCTCGTAAATGTTTTCGCCTTCGCGCACTGTGATTGGGTAGCCGATGCTGATACCGGAAGTGATGACGCCAAAAATTTCCATAGGCGACATCGAGGGAGAGACTTCGTATTCGCCCGCTTTAATTTTTTTCCATTGGCGTGTGAATCGTCCTACCCAAATAAAGTCTTTCGCGTTCGTGATGGCTCCGCGCGCGACCAGGTCTTTTGCGATCTCCGAGGGGCCCTCGGCTCGGCGAACCTCTATGACAGCCTTTGTGGAGGAGCCTCTTTGCGCGGGGGAGAGCGCAAAAATTCCGAACGAAACGGCTTGAAAACCTACGCCCAAGAACATCAATAAGAAGAGCGTGCCTAGGGCGACTCGGATAGGGGAGGACATGGTTCTCAGTGTACCAGGCGCTAGATTTTTTCTTTACTCGTTTTGAAGTCTTTGTTACCCAAAGAGTATCCCCATTTCTTCAACAACCCTCCTGACAAATTACTGACATCCCAATTCAATAAGGACAATTCAAATGCATCTTAGGGAACTCAAGGAAAAGAAGATCGGCGATCTCGTTGATATGGGTAAAGAGCTGGGCATCGAGAATGCCGCCGGCCTTCGAAAACAGGATCTGATCTTCTCGGTTCTCCAAAAGAAGGCAGAAAAAGACGAGCACATCTACGCAGACGGAGTGCTCGAGTGCCTGCCTGACGGCTTTGGTTTTCTGAGAGCTCCGGATTACAACTACCTCCCGGGTCCGGATGACGTTTATGTGTCGCCTTCTCAGATCAGGCGCTTTGGTTTGCGCACGGGTGATACGGTCAGTGGTTCGGTAAGGGCGCCCAAAGAAGGCGAGCGCTATTTCGCTCTTCTTAAGGTCGAGCAGGTCAATTTCCAGACGCCGGAGATGAACGCCGAGAAGGTTCTCTTCGATAACCTGACTCCGCTCTATCCCAACAAGCGCATCGGGCTGGAGTACATGCCCAACAACTACAGCACTCGCATCATCGATATGATGGTGCCGCTCGGCAAAGGCCAGCGTTGCTTGATCGTCGCGCCTCCTCGGGCCGGCAAGACCGTGCTCATGCAGGACATCGCTAACGCGATCACGACCAATCATCCTGAGATCAAGCTGATCGTTCTTCTCATCGACGAGCGCCCTGAGGAAGTGACGGATATGCAACGTTCTGTGAAGGGCGAAGTCGTGAGCTCCACCTTCGATGAGCAAGCCTCTCGCCATGTGCAAGTTGCCGAAATGGTCATCGAGAAAGCCAAGCGCTTGGTCGAGAACAAGTACGACGTCGTGATCTTGCTCGACTCCATCACCCGTTTGGCGCGCGCTTACAACTCGGTCGTGCCTCCATCGGGCAAGATCCTGTCAGGTGGCGTGGACTCCAACGCACTTCACAAGCCCAAGCGGTTTTTCGGGGCTGCCCGGAATATCGAAGAAGGCGGCTCGCTCACGATCATCGCGACCTCGCTTGTGGATACGGGCTCCCGCATGGACGAAGTGATTTTCGAAGAGTTTAAAGGCACCGGCAACTCCGAAATTCATCTCGATCGCAAGCTGATGGAAAAACGCATTTTCCCTTGCTTGGACATTAACAAGTCGGCCACGCGTAAAGAAGAGATGCTCATTCCAAAGGACATCATCAATCGGCTTTGGATCCTGCGCAAAGTTTTGCATCCGATGAACCCGGTCGATGCGATGGAGTTCCTGCTCGATAAGGTCTCTCATAGCAAGACAAACGATGAGTTCATCAAAGGGATGAGCGGCTGATTTGCCCAAGTCTGAAGAAGGCAATGACGAATAGAAGTGGCCTGAATAGGCCGGCTGCGCTTTTCCAGGGCGACCCTTCTTTTTCGTTTTTTTGAGCTCAGCCTACGGGTTCGGGGCAAACAGCCAATGATTCACAGTATTTCCGACGCTATTGACGCTATGGGTTTGGATCTGTTAAGGATCTTGCTGTTCCCATCGTCTGAGGTCGGTGTATGCCCTCCCGAAGCAGTTCACAAATAACTGCCAGACCCAATGAGCTGGATCATTAAACAAACCAGAATGGGACGCCCAGCTCACCTAAAGGCTATTTATGAAACAAGGCATTCATCCCGTTTACAACGAAACCACTGTCTCTTGCGCTTGCGGCAATGTTATCGAAACCCGCGCAACCAAAGACAACATCAAGGTTGAAATTTGTTCTGCTTGTCACCCGTTCTTCACTGGCAAGCATAAGCTGCTCGACACAGAAGGCCGCGTCGAGCGCTTCCTCAATAAGTATAAGAAGAAGTAAGTCATTGAATCCGTCGTTAAAGACGGCTTCAATGGTTGAATGAAAAGCATTCCCGCGCAATTGCGCGTATGGCATGGAGATGCGCATCGGAAGCGCGCATCCCTTATTGCCATGTGAAGGCAGGAGGCCGAAACATGAACAAACCGCAAGCTCAGTTCACCAGCATCGGCGGCCAGGCCGTCATTGAAGGCGTGATGATGCGGTCACCGCACTTCATCGCGGTCGCAGTTCGCAAAGCGGGAGGCAAAATTCAAATTCGGAGCGCACCCTACCAAAGCGTAGGCGTGCGCTATCCGATTTTGAAGAAGCCCGTGTTGCGTGGAGTAACGATGCTGCTGGAATCAATGTTTCAAGGCATCGATGCCTTGACTTATTCAGCGAATGTCGCCGCAAAAGATCTCGAAGGCGATGCGCAAGAGCCTGAGGAACTATCTGGCTGGGCAATGGCTGCTTCGATCGGTTCGGCTCTCCTTCTCGGTATGGGTCTCTTCGTTGCATTACCCCATTTTCTCACTGCCGTTCTAACCTCTCAAGCCGGCGGTGGGGTCACGGCTCAGAGTCCCATGTTTCATCTCTTGGATGGCTGTTTCAAGATGGCTATCCTTTTGGCCTACGTCTACTTAATCTCCCTGATCAAAGATATCCGACGCGTGTTTCAATATCATGGGGCTGAACACAAATCGATTTACGCATTCGAGGCGGGCGAGGAGCTGACGGTGGAGAATGCTCGTCGGCACACCACGCTTCATCCTCGTTGCGGCACGAGTTTCTTGCTTTTCTTGGTTGTGATCAGCATCGCGGTTTTCAGTATCGTGTTTCCGCTGCTGAATCTTACGACGCTTTCGAGCAATACATTCTTGAATCACGCCATCATGGTTCTCGTCAAAATGGTGCTCATGATGCCGGTTGCTGGACTGGCTTACGAGTTCATCAAGATGTGCGCGAGCCGGATGGACAATCCGATCTTTCGCGCCATGGTTTGGCCAGGAATGGTTTTGCAGAATCTGACGACACGCGTGCCTGATGATAGTCAGCTTGAAGTAGCGTTGGCTTCGCTGCGAGCAGTGCTGAGATTGGAGAAAGGGATCGCTTCTCCCGTTGAGCTGCGGATGGTGGCCGGGGGTGGGGCGCCTATGGCAGCGTCCGCAAACAAGTCTCTTGTCGAGGAAGAAGAGATTGAGATTGAACGGTTGTCCGAGCTCGCGATTGTTCAAGCTTCTGTTGCTGAATTTCCTGAGTAGAGCTCGGCCTTCGTCAAGTCTCTGACGGTTTCGACATTTTAACTGGTTTCGCAAAATGCCGATAAGTAGTGCGGATGTCTGCGAATCATCAGCTCACCTATTTAGCCGCGATCGTCCTCGCGACTTTCGCGCACTCTCGTCTGATCTTCGCGATCTGCACGACCGACCAAATCACAGACGCCTATATTGAAGCCGTTGCCGATCTACCCCGAGCGAGCCGTTTGGCTCTGGCTCCATCCCTTTCAAAGGAACAAAAACAGCTTCTCAAGTTGAACACTGAGCTGTTCGAGAAAATTGATGAGCAAGAGATCGTTTCGCTTATTAGCTCTGATGGGAAGGTGCGTTCTGGTGTCTTTGTGCGCAATGCAAAGGGTGTTGATATTGATTCGAACGGAAACATTATGTTGTCCACCCAGAATGGGAGCTTTGTCAGCGTACCGGCCACTCAGAGCTTGGTTATTGTCCCAAGACGGACGCCCGTGCCTGGTCTTGAGGCGATCATGCCCGAGCATCTGGTGCACCTCACGAGCACGAGCGGAAAAACCTATCGCGGGAGGATCTTAGGTACTGGTACATCTGGAAACATCAAGTTCCTGCTTGAGGGCGAGAATACGCCTGTTACCCTCAGAAAAAGTCACTTTGATTTTGGTGCTCCCGATACGCTCCGGCTGACCAATTTGCATGAAATTCCGTCGAAGGCTTCCGTCGTTAAGCCTGCCAAGCCTTCTGGTCAGGTTGTTGCGAAAGGTACAGCAGCGCAACCTAAAATAAGATTACTCGACAGGTTACTAGGTCGCGATCCCGCGGCAGCAGCGGCGCAGGCCAAGATAAAAATTCAAAATATATTCAAAAATGATCCCTCGCATACTGCTGTTTCTGGAAAGACCCTCCATAAAATTGTCGCTCATCCAGACCACAGGAATAAAGTTCTCATTCAGTACGCGGATGCCGACAGAATAGTGGCCGTCAAAACAGGAAAGTTATTTGAAAACGTGAGCCCCGCTAGCCTCCCTAAAGGAAAGACATATACCTGGGTGATCACGGACCAGGGTGAGACTGTTTTTGGGATGGTAGAAAATAGCTGGGAGTACGGAGTTAAGCACATGCATCTAGCCAATGGCCGTAAGATCGTAGCTGCAGGAGAGCTACTGGTGGATAAGGCGGGTGATTATGTTTTCAATCTAGAAAGCGGCACCTTTACGTTAAAATTAATCAGAGACAGTCACGTAAAAATTAGGGATCTTGAGCGTAAAGTAGAAAGCGTATTCAGTTCCGAATTTGGGAAGCCAGGCAAGTATGCTGTGAAATCTCTCATAGCCCAAGCGGCTCCGACTGCTGACTATGTCAAAGAACTTTGCAAGTTACAGGAGTTCTTGACATTGAATTCAGCGCTCTGTGGGGCTAAAAAATGAGAGCAATCTACGGGCTTGCGATAGCGGTTCTTTTGCTCCCAAGTTGGGTTTGTTCCGCCTCCCAGTCTTTTGTTCTTGAGCGCGGAACCGTAAGCTTCGATTTGCCCACGAACTGGAAAGCAAAAAATGATCTGCTTGGGGTTCCTTTGACGCTCATTGGTCCGATGACTTTGGGTGGGCGATCGGTAATTCACATCGTGCCGGTGGGCGTTTCCGGCTTAAGTTTTGATCCTGAGAAGCTCAAACTCAAAGAGCATGAGTATCGTTCAGGACGCCTAGCGTGGCTGGGCCAGTTTGGTGGAACCGCAGTTCGATTTTTGGCCTATGCACCGGAGACTTGGACGGGCGCTAGTGAGGTCCACAAAGTTGGATATCGATATTTGCTGAACAAGATCGAATTTATAGAGCAGTCCTATACTGTTCTCTGCAAGGGCGATCTCTATATGGTGCAAAGCCTGATTCGAGCGAGCAGCGAGAAAATCGATGCGGTTGAGGTAGAATCCATATTGAAGAGCTTTAAATGCGAAAAGGGGGCTTCTTAACTTGAATAGACGCCCCGTTCTTGCATTCATGATCTTGAGCGTCGGATGGATGCACCTCTCTGCCTTTGCGGACGCTCGTGCAGGAATCTCAGCTCTTTCTGAGCACTTAACTGGTTTGAAAGATGCGTGCGGGATCGATCTCAAAAACGAAGATTGCCTTTACAAAACCTCGGTAGGACAAAAATGTGCGGGACATGAGTCGGCGATAGCGGCCTCTGCCTCCGCACAAAAGGCCGCTGCTGAACCATCAGCTGAGCCGTCGAAAAGTACAAATCTAGAAGTGGATTGCAAGGCCCTCTTGAGCGAAACGGCTAGTCTGTTGGAGTCAGTCGAGTCGCGCGAGGGTTTACGATGTCTCGCAGACCTAGGGGTGCCGGTGAGGTCAGGCGATATTCATTATCTTCTAGAGGCAGCGAAGGCCGCTGAGGGAGAATGTACTCAGCGTGAGATCGACGAGGTTCAATCCAAGGGCAAATGCAATCTCGACCCTGAGGCCATCGCGAGAGATGTCGCAAAAGTGGCTGCAGGAGTAATTGTCAAAGTTCGCGTAGGCAAAGGTGAGACCCCTGTGGGGCAGTGTTTTGAGCAGATTTTTGCCGGTGCGGTCGATTGGCTCAAGAAGAACGTCTACGAAACGATCAAGACGGTTGGAGATCTCGCAGTGCGAGGAGCTAAATATGTAGGAAGCGTCAACTTTGCTGAGGCTGGAATCCATTTGTTCGAAAACCGCGCTGTCATCTTTTCAAATGCGGCAAAGTCGACGGTGAATGCAGGAAAACGCGCTGCTCAAAGTTTGTTTAGTTTTGGGTCGCAAGCCACAGATAAGCTCGCGGCCACTGCGCATTTTGTCTCGACAGCGACGGACGATGTTCTGGAGGACCCAAAAAACGCGCTCGTAAAGGCTCAGCAGTCGATCAGTGAAAATGGAGTTAAAGCGGTTAAGTGGGTCGATACCTTGGTTGCTGGAGACTATGGCTGCAGAGATTGGGGTCCTGGCAACCCTCCGGTCTGCACTAAACCCCCTAAAGGGTGGGAGTGCACTTCCTGCGAGGTTTTGACCGAGCGTTATTGCAAGACGATCGGCTACTACGGGACAGAAATTGCTGCGATTATTCTTACCGCTGGTGCCGGAGGGCTCGTCGAGGGTGCTAAGCTTTCAGCCCAAGCTGCAAGTGCAGCTGGCAAAGCCTCAAAGGTGCAGAGAGCTTTGTCAATGTTGGGAAAGGTGGATTCAGCCCAGGCGAAGGCTTTGAATCACGCGTTTAGCGCCGTCGAGAAGTTAGCGACTCCAGCAGTCAAAGTTCATGGCCTGTTACTGAAGACTCCTCTTTTAGGTAGGTTTATCAAAAAGGCAAAAAACGCTGCGGTAGGTTTGGCCGATAATACCGTCGGAGCTGCTTTTAGGGCGGGAGAGAAAGTCGGTCTGACGGATAAGGGAAAGGCTTTGAAACAAGCTCACGCTGTTGATGCCCTGAGAGAAAAGGGCTTCTCTCAAGCAAGTCGAAAGATAGCAACAGAAGCTGAACAGGCGGGTGGCGCCGCCGCTGAGGTCGACGCTGCCGTGGATGCGGCCCGAGACCTTCAAACCGAACAAAGAGCACTTCGTGACGCGCTTGTTGCGGCTGAAGGCCAAGTCCCCCAAGGGGCCGAGGCTTTGGGGGCCGGACTGATAAAAAGCGATCCGGCAGCCTTTCAAAGATTCAAAGAACGTTTGACAGGTTGCGAGCTAAGACGGTGAATTTGTCCTTTACTTGCGCTTCCTAGCCCCCCTGCGCTAGATACCAGAAGATGTTCGATAAACTCGAGTCGGTAGAAGGCCGGTTCCATGAGATTGAGAGCCGGTTGGCAGACCCTGAGATTGCAGGAAAGCCTGCCGAGTTCCGCCGCCTTTCGCAAGAGCATGCTCAATTAGGTGAGCTCGTTGCCGAGTACCGCGTTTACAAGAAGCTCAAGCAGGAGATCGACTCTAATAAAGAGCTCGTTTATGAGAAGGACGCCGAGATTTCGGACATGGCCAAGGACGAGCTCAAGCGCCTTGAGCCAGAACTCGAAGCGTGTACCCGAAAACTTCAGATCTTGCTTCTTCCCAAAGACCCCAATGACCACAAAAACGTGATGTTCGAAGTGCGCGCTGGAGCGGGGGGTGAGGAAGCTGCGCTTTTCGTGGCCGAGCTTTTCCGCCTCTATCAGCGCTACTGTGAGCGGCAAGGGTGGCGCGTTGACGTGCTCTCGGTTAATCCGACAGGTCTTGGAGGGATGCGCGAAATTATCGCTGAGGTCCAGGGCACCCAGGTTTTTCAGAGACTCAAGTTTGAAGGCGGGGTTCATCGCGTGCAGCGTGTCCCGGCGACTGAAGCGCAAGGCAGGATTCACACCTCGACCGTGACCGTTGCCGTGATGCCAGAGGCTGAAGAAGTCGATGTCAGCATCAACCCCATTGATCTGCGAATCGACGTATTTAGATCCGGTGGCGCCGGTGGCCAGGGCGTCAATACGACCGACTCCGCGGTGCGCATCACGCACAATCCCTCGGGACTCGTGGTGGTTTGTCAGGATGAGCGCTCTCAGCTCAAGAATAAAGACAAGGCGATGAAGATCCTTCGCTCTCGTTTGCTTGACCTGGAGCTTGAAAAAGCGGCCAAGTCTCAATCGGATACTCGCCGTGCAATGGTTGGTACTGGAGATCGCAGTGAGCGCATTCGGACCTACAACTTTCCGCAAGGAAGGCTAACAGATCATCGCATCGGACTTACGCTTTATCAGCTGCCTGAAGTGATGGAGGGCAAGATTGACGAGATCATCGATGGCCTCCAAGCCAACTACCAGATGGAAGCGCTCAAAGCTCAAGGGATGGGCGGGTCTTAGTGGCCACTTGGCGAGATCGACCTCTGAGTTTTCAAGCGGCTCTCAAGGCGGCGAAGGAAATCCTCAGCGCGAGCACTCAGTTGGTCGAGAGAGGTTCGATCGAAGCTGAAGCTGAGCAAATCGTGCTCGAAGCTTATCACTCGAGTCAGGGCAAAGTTCTCACGCGGATGGAGCTCTATAGTCGATATCAAGATCGATTTCCTGAAGATGCGGCGGACCGAGTGCTCATTTGGGCTGGAGCGCGCGCTGAGGGCAAGCTTTTGCAGCACCTGACCGGGGTGCAGGTCTTTCTCGATCATCGATATGAGGTTGGGCCTGATGTCCTGGTGCCGCGCCCTGAAACAGAGGGACTCTTCGTTGTCGCGCTCGGTGAGTTAAGAAAAGATGCGATGGCGGGACGACCGCCCAAGCTCGGTCTCGAGATCGGCATTGGGAGCGGAATTCTATCGACTGAGTTGTTGATCGAGTTCGAAAGTTTGCGAATGGTCGCCACCGAGCTGCAGCCAGATGCCGCCAAGCGCGCTCTGAGCAATGCGCGAAGGATCCTCAAAAACGGGATTGAGCGTCTGGATATTCTGCCTGCGACAGATCCGCTTCAAGTCCTAGAGCCATTCAAGTCGCGAGTTGAGCCAAATAGCGCGGATTTTCTCATCAGTAATCCGCCTTATCTGGCTGAATCTGACCCGATCGAAGAAGGGGTGCGTATGTATGAGCCGCACTCCGCGCTGTTTGCCCCTGCCTCGGATGCTATTCATTTTTATCGAGCTGTCGCGATGGGCGCTCGCGAGTTTCTCAAGACGGGGGGCTACGTCTTCATGGAGCTTGCGCCAGAGCGAGCTGATGCGGTGCTGAGTCTATTTTTAGTTCAGGGCTGGAAAGCGAAGATACTGCCGGATCTCAACGAGCGAGCTCGGGTTTTAGTCGCAAATTAGGGTCTGACTCTCATTCGCTTCCTAGAAATTAATTGAAGACAGGCCCTGGAGATCGGGATAAAAATTCTGCATGGATAAGATGCGCATTCGGGGTGGCAAGACTCTCAGTGGAACGGTGCAGGCAAGCGGCTCTAAAAACGCCGCACTCCCGATTCTGATTTCTTCTCTTCTTTCTGAGGGGGCTTGCAATTTTTCGCGTGTCCCAAACCTGCAAGACATTCGGACTACGCTCAAGCTGCTTGAGCAGATGGGTGTAAAGGTTCAGAACGATTTGCAAAAAAATCGAGTCTGTCTTGAGGCGAAGACGGTTTCTCAATTTGAGGCGCCCTATGATTTGGTCCGGACGATGCGCGCTTCGGTGGTTGTGCTGGGACCATTGCTGGCGAGATTTGGCAAAGCCAAGGTTAGCTTGCCTGGGGGCTGCGCGATCGGAGCGCGCCCGATCAATTATCATCTCACAGGACTCGAAAAACTAGGCGCGCAGATCGAGCTTGAGGGAGGCTACGTGATAGCCTCCGCGAAGAGACTCCAGGGCGCGCGCGTAGCATTTGAGTTTCCGAGCGTTGGAGCCACCGAGAATGTCATGATGGCTGCCGCTCTCGCGAAGGGCGAGTCCATCCTCGAAAACTGCGCGCGCGAGCCAGAGATCATCGACTTGGCCGGCGCGCTGAGGGCGATGGGTGCGGAGATCGAAGGTGAAGGCACTGAAGAGATCCGCATTCAAGGAAAGGATAAGCTGGGAGGCTGCGATTATCCCATCATGGGCGACCGGATCGAGGCAGGAACTTTCTTGGCTGGAGCCTTGATGACAGGTGGAGCCGTGCGCGTCGAAGGATTGGCATCCACGCATCTTGAGGCCGTGCTCGTGAAGTTTGAAGAAGCAGGGGCCAAGATTGTGCGCGGCGACCAGTTTATCGAGCTTCAATCGCAGGGCAGAGCCAAAGCGCTGGATATCACCACTCAGCCTTTTCCTGGGTTTCCTACCGACATGCAGGCGCAGTTCATGGCGATCATGGCAGTCGCGGACGGAGCCTCAGTCGTGACTGAAACTATATTTGAGAATCGATTCATGCACGTTCCCGAGCTTGCGCGTCTCGGAGCCGATATTACCGTTCGAGGCAATACAGCTATGATTCGCGGTCAGGCCAAGTTGATTGGAGCTCCGCTAATGGCGACAGATCTCAGAGCGAGCGCAAGTCTTATCCTGGGCGGTTTGGCGGCGCAGGGAGAAACGGTGGTCAATCGCATTTACCATCTCGATCGTGGCTACGAGCGCATGGAAGAAAAACTTTCTACACTAGGAGCGGACATCGAGAGGATTTCTTAAGATATGATTGCTCAAGACGACTGCATCTTTTGTAAGATTATCGGTGGGGTTATTCCTTCTCCCAAGCTTTACGAGGATGAGGAGTTTATTTGCATTCGAGATATCAGGCCTCAAGCGAAGATCCATTTGCTTGTCCTCCCCAAAAAACACGTAGAGTCACTGGCTACGTTATTTCCCGGTGGCGGCGAGAATAATGCCGCGATGATTGGACGGCTTTTCGAAGTCGGCACAAAAATAGCGAGGGCCAATGGCCTGCTTCCCGGAGGATTCAGATCCGTGATCAATACTGGCAAAGAGGGTGGGCAAACAGTGTTTCACCTTCACCTTCACATCTTGGGTGGGCAGTCGTTGCAAGAGGAGTTTGGGTAGGAGCTCGTTCTTAGGGTAAGGCTCTTGACAATTTAGCGTTTGGTCACCCAAATAGGGCGAACCATGAAAAAAGTATTAATAGTCGATGACGACACCGAGAATCTCTCGCTCGTCTCGGATATGATTCAATCCGAGTTTCAGCCCATCCAGGCTTCTAGTGGTCGAGATGGCCTGTTGGCCGCCGTGCGGGAGCAGCCAGATCTCATATTGTTGGACGTAAACATGCCAGAAATGGACGGCTTTGAGGTCTGCAAGCGACTGAGAGAGCAACCTGGAACTCGGCAAGTCCCGATCATCATGCTCACGACCGCTTCTAGCCTGGACCATCGAGTGAAGGGCTTGGATATCGGCGCGGATGATTACATCACCAAGCCTTTTCAGGTTCGCGAGCTCGTTGCGCGCATTCATGCTCGCTTGCGTCGCAACCAGATCGATCGCGATGCTTCCTTGACTCTGACATTAGGAAATCTAAAGCTGGATTCTAAATCTTTTCAAGTTTGGGTCAACGATGAAGGCGTGAAGCTCACTCGCATCGAGTTTGAGCTTTTGCGATATTTTCTCGAACATCCTGATCAAGTGGTTGATCGCCAGAAACTGTTAGGTGATTTGTGGCCGGATGCTGTGGTTACTAATAGGACTGTTGATACCCATATCGCCAATCTTCGAAAAAAAGTGCGAGGGTTTACTTACCCACTCGAGACGATTTACGGTTCAGGCTACATTCTCAAGACGCTAGGTAACGTCAAAATAAGTCACTAGGATACGCATTAGGCTTTGTGATCGAGGATCGTGCCCTTACGGCACTTGCCCGTCTTTTTCTGCTGACGAGCGGAGATTTGATAAGACGTGCTGGCAAGCCATCTCATAACGGTCGCCCGCTGCGTCTGTAACAGATTCATCAGCTGCAGAAGCGCGTAGGTGATTCCTGCTGGCTGATCTGCTGGAGGCGAATGAGATCGAAGCGGAATGACTTTGGCCAATGCAGTCTCTTTGTGGTCATCCTGCGATTGGTCATCGTCTGTGGACGCTTCGCCTGCAGAAGCTTCGCCATCTTTTTTGCGCTTCTTTTTTCCGAAACGTTGAAAAGCAGGATGATCTCCAGCTGTCTTGTTGGAGGTAACCTGCTTGGTTGAAACAGAGATCGGTGCAATGAACTGAGCAAGGGCGGCGCTGACTCGTGGTAACACGTGTCCCTTTTACTTCCTGCCGAGCGAGCCACGGGTTTGGCATATCCCACCACCTGCGCCCAGGTGGCCCTGAATACACTATCCGCGGTTCACTAAACGTATCGGTTTGTTTTAAAAAAACTTTAGAGAATATTTTTAAAAGTGGAACCCCTTAATTTGACTAAACAAATCAAGTAATGGGAAGTTGGCATTGACCCATGGCTTAAGCCAGTGCTACCACTTGGTTTCTCATTTTTTAGGAAGCCAGAAGTATGAACGATTTGTTTGAAAAGTGCCGGAACTTCGACGACGCCAAACGAGTCCAGGCCGCCGGGATTTATCCATATTTTCGTCCCATCGAAGCGACCATTGGTTCTTCAGTTGTCACCCATGGCAAGCGTCGAGTGATGATCGGTTCTAACAACTACTTGGGTCTGACTCACGATCCAAGAGTCCAAGAAGCTGCAAAACGAGCTATCGATAATTTTGGCACGGGCTGTACTGGGTCGCGTTTTCTCAACGGAAACCTCGCTTTGCACGAAGAGCTTGAGACACGCCTCGCTCAGTTTTTGGGCAAAGAAGCATGCTTGGTTTTCAGCACTGGATTTCTTTCTAACCAAGGCGCGCTCTCGAGTTTGATCGGCCGCAAAGATGTCATTTACAGCGACCGCGAGAACCATGCTTCGATCATGGAAGGGAGCCGCGTTGCGATTGGCGACACGATCAAGTTTCGTCACAACAACATGGTCGATCTCGAGCGAGTCCTGGCCTCGACAAGAGACAAGTACGAAGGCGCGCTTCTCGTAGCCGATGGCGTATTCTCTATGTCCGGAGACATCTTTAATCTGCCCAAAGCGCTCGAGCTCGGCAAAAAATACAATTGCCGCGTTTACGTCGATGATGCTCACGCATTGGGCGTTTTAGGACCTAAGGGGCAAGGCACCGAGTGGCACTTTGGCCTGCCTAACTCTGCTGACGTAGTGATGGGCACGTTCTCGAAGTCGTTTGCCTCGATCGGTGGATTTGTTGCGGGATCCGAAGATGTGATCCACTACATCAAGCACAAGTCGCGTCCTTTCATCTTTAGCGCGGCGATGCCACCTGCTGCAGCGGGCACGGTGCTCGAGTGTCTCAAGATTATCGAATCTGAACCCGAGCATCTCGCGAATCTCTGGAAAAACGCTCGCCGCATGAACACCGAGATCAATCGGATGGGCTTCAATACTCTTCATAGTCAGACTCCCATCATTCCATTGCTGATTGGCGAAGATGATGTGGCGTTCATGTTCACTCAGAAGCTTTATGACCTAGGGGTATTTGCTACTCCAGTCATCAAGCCTGCTGTGCCCGATGGCTGTGCGCTGATTCGCACTAGTTATATGGCGACCCATACTCCCGCGGACCTTGATTACGTCCTCGAAACACTCGAGAAACTGGGACGGGAGTTTGGCATCATCGGCGGGACGGAGAAGCAGAACGAGCTTGCCGCTGTTGCTGAGAATTTCTTTGGCATCAAGGCCACTGCTTAATGTCTCAGTTCGAACTGAAGCCGGTTGTGTCGAAGGCGGATTGGAACGCCTTTATTGAGTTGCCGTTTCAGATTTACGCTCGCGACCCTCATTGGGTTCCTCCGCTTAGAATCGCAGTTCGCGACCTCTTGGATGTAGCGAAGAACCCGTTCTTCAAACATGCCTTTATGCATCCCATCTTGGCCTACAAAGACGGCAAATGCGTAGGCCGGATCGTGGGCATTGTGGACGAAGTTCACAATGACTATCAGAAAGAGACGACGGCGTTCTTTGGTTTTCTTGAGATGATCGAGGACCAAAAGCTATGCAATGCGCTTCTCGACGAGGTGGCGCGTTGGGCAAAGTCCAAGGGCATGAACATGCTTCGCGGGCCGGTGAATCCGAGCACCAACCATGAGTGCGGGATGTTGGTTCAAGGGTTTGATGATCCCCCGACGGTAATGATGACCTACAATCCGCCCTATTACGGCGCGATGGTAGAGGTTTGGGGCCTCAAGAAAAGCAAAGACATGTTCGCTTTCAATATTGATGGGCGCAAAGCTAAGTTTGCCGAGCGCCTCATTGCCCACGCCGAGCGCTTGAAGCTCGGGGGTCGCGTTAAGTTTCGCGAAATCAATGTTAAAAACTTCGATGGCGAAGTGAACAAGATCCTCGAGATTTATAACGATGCCTGGGAGAAAAACTGGGGCTTCGTGCCGATGAACCCTGAAGAGTTCCGTCACATGGCCAAGGACATGAAAATGATCCTGGATCCTGCTCTCGTTCTGGTTGCAGAGGTCGCGGGCGACGTCGCGGGATTTGCCTTAACTTTGCCAGACGTCAATCAAGCCATGCATCAAGTTAAAGATGGACGTCTTTTGCCTTTCGGAATTTTTAAACTCCTTTGGAATCTCAAAGGGCCGGGCCGCCGTAGGACAATCAACCGGTGCCGGATCATCACACTGGGTATCAAGAAAAAATATCGCGAGGCTGGAATAGGCCCTTTGTTGTACACGGAATATTTTAAGCGCGGACCCGCTCTAGGTTACCCTGTGGGAGAAGCATCTTGGATCCTTGAGGACAACTTGCAGATGGTGAAGGCGCTTAAGCTGATGGGTAGCGAGCTCACTAAAGTTTATCGGATTTACGATCGGGCGTTGTAGCAAATCAAACGGCCCCAGAGCGGTGCGCCCTGAGGCCGTCGTTAAAATGAAAATGCTACTCAGCGATTACTGAAGGCGCCTACAGGTTGCGCCACCTCGGCTGCAGAGGCCTCTATCCAGGCCGTAGTATTCTGCGTGGTATTCGCAATAAGCGCGAGCTTCGAGGACCGCTTGTTCACGAGTCTCACCAAAGCTCTGGAAGGGGCCGCCTTCGATGGGAGGTGCGATCGAGCAGCTCCATGGGCCGTTCACGCGGTGGCTCCAGCCATAGGATGGACGTGGTTGAGGTTGTGGCTCTGGCTCTGGCTGCGGTTCTGGTTGGTATCCGCCGCCGTCACCAGGGTTGTCGACCACAGGAGGAGCTTGATTGTGAGCAAGAGCATCGAATGCCAGCTGACGCTGATTGAACCAACGGAGCTGATTGGATCCGTACAGACTCACACGAATGACGCCGTTCGAGTACATCTCGGTTACAATGCCCTTGACCGCTGTCCAAGGGTCAAATTCTGTGTAGACCTGCCATTAACGCTCGTGAATTCAAAGTGAGATAGTCTAAAATCGCTCGTCTGTGAGAAGGCTTTTGTTTTAGATATTTGAATTATTTTAGTCAGGTATAAGATTCCAGAACTACAATAGGTTTTGGCTTTATCTGATTGATCTTCCCGCTCTACACTCACGTCATGCGCATTCTCGGGGTCGACCCCGGTTCACGCCTCCTCGGCTACGGCTGCATTGACGTGATCGGCAAGCAGCTTCACCATGTCACCCACGGCACCCTCCGACTTGCCAACACGGGGGGCAAAGCGGTGATCCCACTCGAGGATCGCCTCCATGCGATCTACGAAGGCCTTCGGGCTGTGATTCTTGAGTTCTCGCCTACTGCCTTTGCCATCGAAAAAGTCTTCTTTGCCAAGGATGCGCTCTCAGCACTGAAGCTAGGCCAGGCAAGAGGGGTCGCGATCTTCACAGCTCGCCATCATGGGCTCAGCATTGTCGAGTACAGCGCGAGCGAGGTGAAGCAATCCGTGGTGGGTCATGGGGGTGCAGATAAAGAGCAAGTCGCAAAAATGGTGACCCTGCTCACGGGGCAGAATACGTTTGCGACGCTCGATGCATCGGATGCGCTGGCAATCGCGATCTGCCATGCTCACTCGTCGAACACGTTAGGTGGCAGGGGCTCGGCTTTTGGACATGCGCTGCAGGCGGCTTCGGGCCGTAGAAGCAAGAAGGGCTCTTCGCTTGCTGAGTCGCTTGGGATCACGCCCGAGAGCGTAGCGGGCCGCAAACGGATCAAGTTAGAGCGTTAAAAATACATTCCAAGATTCAGCGCTGCTTTAGGCGAGAAGTTCAGAGCACCTAAATAGAGCGCGTTCGAGCTTCCAAAAAAATCTCCCTGGATTTCAAACCCAGCTTGCCCACCCAAAAAGAACTGGCCAGTTATATCGTGCGCAAAACCCAGAACGAGATTTCCGGACATGAGCTGGGAGGGGTATTCGACAAAATTAAAGCTGAGACCTGGCTCGATATAAACGCGCGTGACGTCCACGCTAAAGTACCTGCGATAGTACGGCGTGATCATGGTATGTCGATCGGTACCCAGCGAAAAGAGCGCGCGCATTCCGATCGCATTTTTCTTTGAAAGAAAGGCGGCGATCGAGGGACCGGCCATGACTTCGGCGCTATGTGGCATCGAAGTCATAGAGCAATGTGACTCAATCAGGTAGGGAGAAGTGGCCTGAATGCTCTCAGGCGCCGCTTCAATCTCGCTCACCGGCGTGTTGGCCACCGCTTGGAGCGAGAATAGCGTGCTGCACGCCATCATGGTCAATTTTCTCATAATAAAAACTATTGATCATTGTCGACCGTCGCGCAAGTTTGTTCTCGGAGGCTCTCGATGATCGGTTACCTCAGTGGCAAAGTTTTAGATCACTCAGATGGCCGCGTGCTGGTCGCGGTGGGGTTGCCCGACGGAGGCTCTGTCGGCTATAGCGTGATGATCCCCGCAAGCGATGAGCATGTCGGGTTGATCCATGGTGATCGGGTGGAGCTTTTTGTGCACACTCACGTGCGTGAGGACGCGCTCGATCTCTATGGTTTCAGGTCGGCCGCCGAGAAGGACTTGTTTTTGACTCTGCTTTCGGTGAACGGGATCGGGCCTAAGCTCGCGCTCAACATCCTTTCGGGAGCTGATGCAGGTCAACTGATACAGGCGATATTATCGGGTAATAAGACATTTTTGAGCCAGATCCCTGGGATTGGCAAGAAGACGGCCGAGAGAATAGTGCTCGAGCTTGCGGACAAGATCCGCAAGAAGTCGGATGCGGGATTGTACGCGGCATTGCAGAGCAAGACAGCGCCTGCTGGGGCTTCTGCTTACGATGCGGGGTCTGCACGCGCAGCAAATGCCTTGGTTCGGGACGCGGCGCTTGCGCTTGTGGGTCTGGGCTTTCGCGAGAACGACGCGACCCAGGTGTTGAACCGTTTAGTCGAGGAGTCTTCGGGCGCCTCTCCTAAGGTTGAAGATTTGATCCGTCTCGCGTTGAGGCATCTATGAACTCAGGTATCGAAGACTTTGAACAGCCCTCCCGGCTTGTAGGGACTGAACCATCGGTCGGAGATCTGGGGCTCGATAAGAGCCTGCGACCCTCGATCTTGGGTGAGTACATTGGGCAGCGAAAAGTGAAAGAGAACCTCTCGCTATTTATGGAAGCTGCCCGCAAGCGTGGGGATGCTTTGGATCACGTGCTTCTGGCGGGCCCGCCGGGTCTCGGCAAGACCACGCTTGCTCACATCATAGCTCATGAGATGGGGGCGCAGATCCACACTGTCACTGGCCCAAACGTCGAGAAGAAGGGTGACCTGGCTGCGATACTCACTAATCTGCAGCCTCGCGATGTGCTTTTCATTGACGAAGTCCATCGGCTTCAGAAAACCATCGAGGAAGTGCTCTACGGAGCGATGGAGGATTTTAAGCTCGATCTCATTATTGGGCAGGGGCCGGCGGCGCGGACGCTTCGCATCGATTTGCCACCCTTTACTCTGGTGGGTGCAACGACTCGAACAGGGTTGCTTTCGAGCCCGCTCCGAGATCGCTTTGGCGTGCAAATGCGCCTGGATTTCTACCCTGTCGAGGAGCTTGAGGTGATCGTTCGACGGTCAGCTGGACTTCTGGGGATCGGCATCGACGAGTTAGGGGCTCGCGAGATCGCTCGCAGGTCTCGAGGCACGCCACGCATCGCCAATCGTCTTCTCAAGCGGGTTCGTGATTTTGCCGAAGTTCGCCGTACGCCTGAGGCCGGAGCTGCTGCTTGGGTCGATCGGGAAGTCGCGCGCGCGGCGCTTGCCCTTTTTGAAGTCGATGAACGTGGGTTGGATTGGATGGATCGCAAGTTTCTGCTCGCAGTGATCGAAAAGTTTGATGGGGGTCCTGTGGGGATTGAGACCCTCTCCTCCGCCCTAGGTGAGGAGCGCGACACTCTCGAGGATGTTTATGAACCCTTCTTGATTCAAGAAGGGTTGCTGCAACGGACCCCTCGCGGACGGATGGCCACCCAAACTGCTTATAGGCATTTGGGGAAAGCCTGGGAGGGAAGCGCGTCTGAAAAGGCCCATCATCCGGGGAGTTCTCCCGGCACTTCGGAGCAGGGAAAGCTGCTCTAAAGCGGACAGTGATCATATAGATGACTGAACTTACTGTGCTCTAAACTCCACAGAGCTGTGGGGTGAGGTGTGACCTAAATCACACAGGTAGGGATTCATAATCTCAAGCGTGTCTTTCGTGACGGCCAAGGTATGCTCTGAATATCTTGTAACTTGTTTAAATTACTGAACAAATTAAGGTAGTGCTCTTCTGTCTCTCACTCTTGACCAGTCGGGCATACACCTTGCTCTATTATCCGGTTGGAACATAGCTAGGAGAGCTCATGACCTTCCAGAGAACGCTTAAAAATTCGGTGACGCTGAACGGAATCGGTATCCACTCCGGCAAGCCGGTGCGCTTGACGATGAAGCCTGCTCGGCCCAACGCTGGCATCGCATTTATCCGCACGGACATGCCGGGTGCTCCTCAGATCGCCGCTCACTATAAGAATATTATCAATACTCAGATGGCTACGACCCTAGGACGAGGCTCTGTCCACGTCAGCACTGTCGAGCACGTGATGGCAGCCCTTCAGGGTATGGGCGTCGACAATGCCGTCATCGAAGTCAGTGGCCCTGAAGTCCCCATTATGGATGGAAGCTCAGGCCCCTTCTGCGAAGCTATCGCTCAAGTAGGTCTCATCTCTCAGGCTCAGGCCCGCCCTTACCTGGCTCTTCGCCGCAAGGTCGAGCTTAAATTAGCTGAGAAATGGGCTGTTGCAGAGCCATCTGCCCGCCTCGAAATCCACGGTTCTATCGACTGGGATCACCCCTCGATTGGTTTTCAGGAGTTTCACTACGTCGAAGGCAAAACCGATTTTTCTCAGCTCGCTCACTCGCGCACCTTTGGCTTCGTCAAAGAAGTCGAGATGCTCAAGCGCATGGGCCTCGCTCGCGGCGGATCCCTTGAAAACGCAGTAGTGTTGGACGACGCCTTGGTTCTGAACCCAGGTGGCTTGCGTTCTCCGGACGAATTCGTCCGCCACAAAGTTCTCGATGCTTTGGGTGACTTCAAGCTCGCTGGTATCTCGATCAAAGCTTTCTTTAGACTTCACCGCGCGGGTCACGACCTGCACAGCCAGCTTTTGGCTGAGATCTTCAAGGACCCAGATAACTTTGAGATCATCGATGAGTCCAGGTACGAAGAACGTCAGCCTGTTCGCATGCGTGCGGTGGCTGCTCGCGGTTTCGCCGCCGTTTAAGTAAATGCCAGTGGTTTTGCCTAGAGGACCGCGTCGCGTGTTAGGGGTTGAATCGGCATCTCGATGGACCCGATTGGCGAGGCAGTTGTCGATGAGCAGAAAATGAACTTAGGATGTATAGGGTAAAGTTCTCGCACGGTGCGGCGTGATAAATTGTTCTAAATCTTTTGCTGCACGGTAGGACAATTTTCTTGAAGCCACCCCCTTCTGTCAGCTACTTGTGATCTGTCGGGACGTAGCGCAGCCTGGCTAGCGCACTTGCATGGGGTGCAAGGGGTCGTGGGTTCGAATCCCGCCGTCCCGACCATTTAAATACCCAAATAACCCCGCCCTCAATGGGACGATCTTGATAGAGAATACTTAGCCAAGAATTCAAACGCATTTGCATTATCAAAGGCATGCGGAAGCCCGGGAATCAAATGAGTTTCGATTCGATCCTTGGCACCTAATTTTGCATAAATATCGTGTGAGCGCTGACTCGCTTGAATGCGGCAGCTACGATTGGGCTCGTCGTTATAAAATTGATCTTCGCCACCCCATTGGATCAAGAGCGGTCTAGGAGCAATGAGTGCTGCCAAATCCCAGGTATCCAGCAAGAGGTTGTGGTTTACTAAATCTGGATTCAAAGACGCAGAGAGACTGGGAACCGTCTGACATTCGTGATGAGAATCAGGGTCGTTTAGACAGCGTTGGCCCAAAAAAATTCCACTGACGATGGTGCCCGCGACTCGAGCATCCATAGCAGATAGCCAGAGTGCTTGAAATCCCCCCAAGCTTAAACCGGCCACGTAGATTTGGTTGGCATCAACTCCAGCGACTGAGCTGAGAAGCGAAACATGTCGAAGATTCTCACGCAAAAACTCTTTTGCGTAAGAACCGAGATTTCCAGTTCGTGTATGGTGCTTATAGAAGTAATCATCATGAGAGCTGCTATCTGATGCCTCTCCGAATCCGCGCGTGTCAGGAGCCAACGATATAAAGCCTCGCTCAGCCATGTAAAGGGCAGCGGCTCGATGACTACTTGAAGAATGAACGGCCGACCCGTTTTTTGCCGAATCATCATGCCCATGAAGCATTAGAAAAGCTGGATACTTTCGAGCCGCATCAAATTGCGGTGGATAAAGCAAGTAGGCATAATTATCGGGTGTTCCCAAGAGAGCTGAATATCTAATTTTAGATCGCAATACCCCGGACTTTAGGGTCTCTGTGCTCAATACTTCTACGCGAGGGGCAGGTGGATAGGTCATTGCCTCGGTCGTAGAGAAGGGGAGCTCCATGATTCGAGCAATCCAGTTTCGATTAATTTTTTTCCAATCCGAAAAAGAATGGGAGTTCTGATAATTTTGAAATCCAATTTGTGTATCAAGTTTGCTGTGCGCTTTCATAGCGACTTGAGGATGAACGTCTATCGGACTCAATAGCAGTTTTTGATTTGCCTCATGCACTCCAGTGACTACCATGTTCTGCGATGGCAGAATGGGATGATCAAAGTTAGCCACAAATTCGCGATCCAGCTTCGTAAAGCCTCGACTCCGATCAAAACAACAAGTCAGGACATTCGTGGCAAAGTACACGCCTCTCATATACGTACCGCTTGGGCACGCGTGCATGTTTTGGCGCACAGTTGAGTGATCAATAAAGCAGTCTTCTGAATTGGGCTGGGTCACCGCTCTACACTGCACATCGTATGTATCAGGATCGATACCAACAATTGCGTCACCTGGAGGGCAGCATGCCATGCCAAAGCAAGCATCCTTTGAATCACCAGCCGCCGGAGTAGCCGAGCTTGCAAACGCCAGAGCAGCATAAAATCCCATGACCCAAGTTGCTCTGGCAATCGTCCTGAAATGGCCTTTTGTGACGTGTTTGCCCATGCAATACCTCACTGAAAAGTCCCCTCAAGAGGGGAGATACCGACGTAAACGCGCTGCGTCAACTTAAAACATCGAGTCCATTTTGAAGGTTAGGTTCGTTACAAAGCCCCAGGGATTTACGAAAGGCAATCTGACTCCGGCTAAAAAATTCAGTATTTCAACTTTAAAGGCGGCCTTATCAGAACGAACCTCTCTCATGCGCTTTCGAGCGATCATTTCGGGAATGAGAAACTGCTTGAGTCCATCGTCCTTTTCATTCAGGCGAGCTTGTTCATGGGTTCGAGAAAGAAACGTTCGCTAGTTTGATTCCATCTGATTCTAAAAATCAGCAGGAACATCGCATCTGTTCGAACAATGAGCCGCCCAGCACTACAAGAGTGGTCCAGAAGAGTGGGTTGTAGTATTCTCATCTCATAAGATCGGCTTGTATGATTGATCGCATTTTTATCGAGGAGAAATTCATGGGTTCTGAATTCATTCCGGCCAACACGTTCTCTTTAGTTTTGTTTATGGCAGTTGTTGCCGGCGTCCTTTGCATGGTCCTTGCGGGATTGAGCTCGGTCAGCAGGGATGTGCTGAAAAAGGGCGCGCTTTTTCTAACGCTTTGGATAGCGTGCCTATCGGGAGTTGTCTTGAGCGGGGTGCTCGAGGAGCATCCGTTTCCAGGGATTCCAATCGTGTTTTTCATCATCAATGGCTGCGCAATTGGGATGGGCTTGAGCAGCTGGGGCAAGGCACTATCGACCCAGCTCCCACTGTGGGGGCTCGTGGCTTTTCAGGGGTTTCGCTTGCCTCTGGAGGTTGTGCTGCATCTTTGGGCTGAGCAGGGTACGGTGCCTCGCGAGATGACTTGGACTGGACAGAATTTTGATGTCATCGCAGGAGTCTTGGCATGTGTTGCGCTCTTACCTTTCGCGCGTGGACGCAGGTATGCTCAATTCTTTAACTTCGTTGGAATCGGCCTCCTGCTGAATGTTATCAGGGTAGCGGTGATGACCTCTCCACTTCCGATCTCTTGGAAGCTGGATCGACCGCTGCAACTTGCGTTTCACATGCCCTATGCCCTGATTGCTTTTGTCTGCGTATGGGCGGCCGTCGCAGGACATGTGGTTTTGACCCGTGCGCTGATGGCTCCGCGCGGCCTGAAAGCAACGTAGTTGACTCTATATGGGTAAATTTTCTGAAGAAGGGTCTATGACTTCTCCTCGTCGGCATTTCGGTAGCGACAATAATTCGGGTATTCACCCAGCGATGATAGAAGCCATTCTTCGCGCAAATGCGGGGCACGTGCCTGCCTACGGGGACGACCCGTACACTTTGCAAGCCTTGGAGGTTTTTAAGCGCCATTTTGGAGCGGATGCGCAGACTTTCTTCGTATTCAACGGGACAGCTGCGAATGTCCTCTCGCTGGGCGCGATTTGCGAATCATATGAAGCCGTCCTTTGCTCTCAGGCTGCGCACATCAACGAGGATGAGTGCGGGGCGCCTGAACGATGGGTGGGCTGCAAGCTGATCACCGTGCCTCATGAGCATGGAAAGCTGACTCCGCAGGCAATTCGCGCCCGGATAAAAGGAGTCGGTGTACAGCACCAAGTCCAGCCTAGGGTCATCTCCATTAGTCAGACTACAGAGTTCGGCACGGTCTATTCACCTGATGAGGTTCGCGCCTTGAGTGCGCTTGCTCGGGAGCACGGGTTGCTTTTGCATATGGATGGGGCACGAGTTGCGAATGCTGCTGCAAGCTTGGGTTTGTCGCTCAGGCAGGTTTCAAGGGATCTTGGGGTGGATGTGCTTTCCTGCGGCGGCACCAAGAACGGGATGCTAGCGGGTGAGGCGATTGTTGTGTTCGATCCGATGCTTGCCAATGGCTTTGTGTATGCTCGCAAGCAGGCGATGCAACTGGCTTCGAAAATGCGATTTATCTCGGCTCAATTCATCGCGATGCTTGAAGGTGATGTTTGGCTGAAGAATGCAAGCCACTCGAACGACATGGCTAAGCGTTTGGCTGAAGGAGTTCGAGGGGTCTCCGGTGTGGAGATTTCTCGCCCTGTGCAGGCGAACGCGGTTTTTGCTCGACTTAAGCCCGCAGCAATCGCGGAGCTGCAGCGGGAGTTTCATTTTTATGTTTGGGATGAGGCGGTATCCGAGGTCCGCTGGATGACGGCTTTTGATACGACCGAAGAGGACGTAGATCGGTTTGTTGACGCGATCAAGGCCTGCGTGAAGGCTTAGTTATTAAACAAGTTTAATTTATACTCAGTCAATTTAGGCACTTAAGACGTGCGTGACACACTACTCTAAAGCAAGGTAAACTTAAGGAGGAGAGTGTGAACTATGGTTCTTACAAGGGCGAAGCTCAGAGGCACAGGAGTGGGTTTCGTGGCGGTTTTGCTGCTTTCGGCGCAGACTGTTCAAGCCGAGAGTAAAGCAGCTGGTTGCAGAGTCATGAGTGACTCTATGTTTCATAAGACTCTTTTGAGTACTGCGGACAAGTACCATGCGCTAGGGGTCTTGCTCGAGAATGAGTTGAACGAAGAGCTGCTGCTTAACCCTACCAATACAAATGCTGACCAAGTCTTTAAGGTTAGTTCTGAAATCATCAAAGGGGCAGGCGCTGAAAAGGTCGATGCTGATCTAGATGACAAACCAAGTTCGCTTCCAGAAATCACAAAGGCGTATCTTCATATAAATACCAAGAACATGAGGACTTTTGAAGAAGAAGGTAGGAAGAAACCCGCCGCCCCTTCCTTGACTCGTGCCTTGATCAAGGCTCGCAAACTGACTAAGCAGCTTTTGGCCGCGATGTTGAAGACCTCAGAAGGTGATCAAAAGGGAAACTTTCTTATTTTTGATAAGATCATAAGAAAAGATATCGGAGTCGCGGCTAATCAGTTCCTTTTAGAGTCCAACAAGCTTGCAAGCCACTATGCCTGTGTTGAAAGTCGAAAGAAGGAGGCTGCTCTTCAGACCGTAACCAAGAAGTTCGTTCCCACATGTAAAGCTCCTTTCGCATCGGGGGGCGTGACTCCGGCTGCAGTCAGCTTGGCCGGAGCGGCTACCAGCTTAGCTAGTGCCTGTGTAGAATCAGATGCAGGAACTTGCGAGACTCCATCGAGCGAGAGGCGCGATGCAGAAGTACCTGATGCTCAGATCTGCTTACCGGATGCGCAATCTTCGAGCGCCAATCACTCGAGCAAGGCGGATGCGGGAGTGCGAGAGTCTGACTCTGCAGGTACCCCTCGTTCAGGCTCGGCAGCTCCGGCAAGCGCTCACTAAGCGTTTGATTGTGCAAAGTATCGCTTGAGTGCTTCGCGTCTGCAGCGAGTCGACTCCGAATAGAACTCATAGCTCAGAGTGAGCTGTCGTAGACAGCGCTCCGAGCCGCTAGCCATCCATTCTAGAAGTTTAAAGTCGTCGCGAGACCAGAACGCTAAGGCTCGGGCGCGTTTGTTCTCGTTGCGTCCTACGCGGCCAATGGCTTGCGCGAAACCTAACAAGCTAGGCGCCGCCTGCCAAAGGACTACCCAGCTGAGATGTGGGTAGTTCATCCCCATGCCAAACGCAGAAGTGGCTACGACAACGTGGTGCTCGCCTCGTGCGATAGAAGCCTCAGCTGCACGTCGCTCTTCGAGGCCTAAGCCTGCATGATAAGGCTGCACCGTGCGGCCTGTTGCGCGGATCAAGCGCGCGAGTCTTTCTGTTGCCAAGCGTGTGGAGACAAAAACGATTCCCGGTTCTTTTTGATGGATGAGCCAGCCGAGGAGAGTATTGGCTCGTTCGGTCCAAGATATGTGTTCGACGTGCAGCTCAAGCTGCGAAGGAAGGTCAAAGTCGCCCATTTCAACAAGTGGCCCCGGGATCTGAGAGCGAATTTCTTGGCGAGCTTCGTGAGGGAGCGTGGCAGTGAGCCACAAGCTCGAGGGTATTGCGTAGTCTCGAATGAGATCGGGGATGAGTTTGAAAGCGGGTCTAAAGCGATCGCCCCACTCCCAAAGGCAGTGGCACTCGTCCACCACCAAAAAGTCGGGTCGCCAGGACTGGAGGTAGTGCCGGGTTGGAGGGAGAAGAAGCTTTTCTGGACTAACGACCCAGACTGCGGACTCTTTAGAGTGCGGCGGTGGGGTGCGTGAGGCTACGATTCCGCTCGATTCGAGGCGCAGGGTTTGTTGTCTTGCCAAAGCGACTAGCGGCGAAACCAATAGCGTGCGGCGTCCCGGTTTGGCTGCCGCGCGCTCATAAATCAGGCTTTTGCCCGAACCGGTTGGAGCCACACAGAGAAGGTTGCCTGGTTTTTCTAGGGCTAAGAGCGCTCTTTCCTGGAATGGACGTAGTGTGTGCATCGCGCGCTAAAAGCAAGTGCGATGCCACGAGTCTGTGCTGAGGATTCTTGCTTTTTTATAACACTAGGATGCTGTGAGTTCGGCGCCTCTGACAGAGGGTCCTTTGAAACGGAGATAAACTAGTCCTCCGATGCAACCGAGCGCGACGTTCACCATTGCATAGAGAGTAAAAACATCGGCTCCGCGTTTGGAGCCTAGGAGACCAAATAAGAATAAAAATGCGGCGTGACCTGTGCCAACGCCGGCTGGAGCGACAGGTACGGCCGTCACGAGCAGTCCTAGCGGGATAATCACATATAAGCTCAGGAGTGAGAGCTGGTCTTCTCCCAGCGCGAGTGCGAATCGGTAGCAGCAGAAGCCTACTAAAATGTGGATCATGATCGAAATGAGCAGTACTTGAAAAACCGTCGCGCGGTGGTTGTGGTAGTGGCGAAGGCCGATGTAAATGCGAGTCGCTGAACCCGCCTTCGGGATGCGCGCCTCTAGTTTTCGAAGAAGGCGCAATACCGGGTCGTGATGTTCGCGCACTAGAAAAAGATAGGCGTAAAGCACCAATACGCACACTGCGGCAACCACGATGAGGAGTCCCGTGCCTTTGATCAGATTCGAGTGCTGAAATTGAGAAATGCCCAGCACAAGCGCGGATGCGGAAACCAGCACGAGCGCAGATAGCCCTGCGACGCGGTCGAAGAGGATGCTTCCGAAGGCACGGCCCCGCTGGCCCTCAACTTCCTTTCCAATATAAAATGCTTTGACGAAGTCTCCGCTCACGGCGCCTGGCAATGCGATATTGAAGAAGTTGCCGATCAATGTGAGCTGCAAAACTCTGAGCGCAGGGAGGTTGAGTCCTTGGGGGCGCAGCAAGAGCTGCCAACGTATTGCACCTAAAAGCATGGCGATGATTAGGCAAAGGATTGCAGGTACAGAATCCTGCCAGTCCAAGAGCGCTTTGCGCGTCTCTTCAAAAGAGATCATTCGCTTCTGAGCGAGGTAATAGAGCAGACCTCCCACGAAGAGGACCTTGATAGCTGTTTTGATGTGACTCATGCGGGCTGTGCTCATGCGTTTGCGATTCCCAAAAAATTACTGAACAAAGTTTCGCCGATGCGCGGGTCGAAAAGCCTGGCTCCCCCGGCCGGATGTAGGAGCTGAAATTTAGGCTTTTCTTTTTTGAGGCGGTCCAGAGAACTCTGGCCGTCTTCTGGCGCGCGCTCAGGATGAAATTGAAGACCGTATACAGGACGATCTTCGAGCTGACAGGCTTGGATTGCGCAGTCCCTTGATGTCGCCAAATTGCGCATGCCTCGCGGAAGACTAACCACTTCGTCGTAGTGCCAAGCAAAGGAATGAAACTCTCGAGGCAAGCCGCGCGTGAGGGGGCTTGCCTCGGGACTTGCGGTCAGTTTAATGCGTGCCCAACCAAACTCGCCCGTGTCGGTTCTTCTCAGTAGCTGCTTGCCCCCGAGAACGCGAACCAGAGCTTGATGTCCGTAGCAAATGCCAAGCAGGGGCTTGCCCTGATCTAGGCAGCGCTGAATGAGATCGTCGAGCTTCTCGATCCAAGGCGCTTCTTCAAGAACCGAGGTTTTGGAGCCCGAAACAATAATCCGGTCAAACAGTGCCAAGTCGCGAGGCAGGTCCTCTTGAGGGGCACGTCGCACATGGATCGTCACGCCAGGGGATTTGCGAGCCAAGCGACCGAGGTCGGAGGCGCCCCAGCTGTCCGGGTCAATAGTGTTATCGACGATCAAAATTTGCATGCTTTTGGATTTGGCCTTCAAAGAGGTAAGCATATTTCAGAAAAATACTATGCGCCGCGTTTACCGAGATAATAAAGCCTGGCAAACCGTCGAGGAACCCCTTTTTTAGAAAATAGGTCTCAATGAACTTACCCACCGGCTTGAGCAGGAGCTTCAGAAGGCTGGGCGAGTGTCCTTTGCTCAGAAGTTCTTTGGAGCCCAGTCGGGAGAAGTTGATATTGGTGAGCATTTGATCATGAATACTTGAAAAAGCGTGGTGATCCAGTGGGGTATTGAGGCCGGCGACTTCACCGCGGACTTCAAGCGCTTCGTGGACATTGGGTTCACTCCAAGAAGCAACGCGCCGGTCCGCTAGGCGCACCAAGTGGTTGGGATACCAGCCGCCGTGGCGAATCCAACGGCCTAAGTAGTAGGTTTTGCGAGGAAGATAAAAGCCCTTAGTTGCTGATTCTGCATTAGAAATGGAGGCTAGAGAGGCTTGAATCTCGAGAGCTAACTCGGGACTCACTGCTTCATCCGCATCTAGGTTGAGAACCCAGTCGTGGGTAACTTGGCTTTGTGCGAAATTCTTTTGCTGCCCATAGCCAGGCCAAGGATTGTGAAAAACGCGGGCGCCTAACGCTTTGGCTAGCTCTACAGTCCGATCGGTACTGCCCGAGTCTACAACGATGACTTCATTCGCCCAGCGCACGCTTTCGATAGCGCGCGCGATGTGGGCTTCCTCGTTGAGAGTGATGATCGTTACCGAAACGGGTGGTCGGTCGTTTGGCATGGTGGTTAAGAAAAAAAACGCTAGCACAAACCCTCAGAATTTGGGAACAAATCTCATCTAATAGGAGCTAACTGCATGAAGATCGCGGTCATTGGGACTGGGTACGTAGGCTTGGTCGCGGGTGCTTGTTTCGCTGATACGGGTAACACCGTTTACTGCGTGGACAAGGATCTCGCTAAAATCGATGCGCTGAAGAAGGGCATCATCCCGATCTTCGAGCCGGGTCTCGAAACTCTAGTTAAGCGCGGCTATGCTGAGGGACGGCTCTTGTTCACCAGCTCCACAACCGAGGCCGTTGCCGAGGCTGAGATCATTTTCATGGCTGTTGGCACTCCTCCCCTTCCGAATGGCGAACCTGATCTCACTTATCTCAAAGCCGCAGCCGAAGAGGTTGCGCGCGCGATGACGGGTTATCGTTTGATTGTGAATAAATCGACGGTACCGATTGGTTCGCATCGCATAGTTGCCGACTGGATGGCGCCCTACACGAAGCATGCTTTTGATGTGGTTAGCAATCCAGAGTTCCTCAAGGAAGGAACTGCGGTCGATGACTTCTTGAAGCCCGATCGCGTAGTGATCGGGACTGAGAGCGAGAAATGCTTTGAACGCATGGCTGAGCTCTATTCTCCGTTTGTGCGCCAAGGTAATCCGATCATCAGGATGGATCCCGTATCGGCTGAGATCACCAAGTACGCATGCAACGCGTTTCTTGCCACGCGAATCAGCTTCATGAACGAGCTCTCCGTTCTTTGCGAGAAGGTGAACGGCGATATCGAGCAAGTGCGCAAAGGCATGACTACGGATGTTCGTATCGGCAAGCACTTCTTGTATGCTGGCGTGGGTTACGGCGGGTCTTGCTTCCCTAAAGACGTTCAGGCTTTGATGGCGACCGGACGTCGCAACGATATCCCACTCGGGATCATTTCTGCCGCTGAAGAGGCCAATGCGCGCCAGAAAAGGCGCTTGTCCGCCAAGGTACGCGCTCATTACGGATCTCAAGGTCTTGCGAACAAGACGTTTGCGCTCTGGGGCTTGGCTTTCAAGCCCAATACCGATGATATGCGTGAGGCGCCTTCGCTCACTGTGATCAAAGAGCTCACCGAAGAAGGCGCAAGGATCCGAGCTTTCGATCCGGTGGCGACTGACAATGCTCGCAAAATGGTTGATGAGATCAAGTCAGCGAGTGGGAAAGTTCAATACTGCGACAGCGTCTACGATACCCTCGAAGGCGCAGACGCACTTTTGATCGTCACCGAGTGGAATGAGTTCCGCCACCCGGACTTCGAAAAGATCAAGGGCCTGCTTCGCACGCCTCTGATTTTTGACGGACGCAATCTCTTTCAGCCTGATCAAATGAGGGATCGTGGATTCAAGTACTATGGCATCGGCCGCAATCCAGCCTAGGGATGAGTTGGCGCGCTATGCTCGCCAACTTGCTGAAGAGCTCGAGGGCGTAGAGCCCAATGATTGCTTGGATGCGTTGAGAGAGCTGCTGCAAGACTTGAGCGCGGGCAACCGCGCCCAGAGAAGCGGATCAGAAAAAGTTAGCGACTCTGAGTCCCTTCGAGGAGTGTAAGGATCTTGCTACCGCAAAAAAGCTGCGATTTGCAGTGAGGAAAGGCTCATTGCGTCGCCCCTTCGAGTGGACGCAGGCCTTTTTCGCAGGTGATTCGCCCGCTTCTCTTGACCTCCTCGAGACGAGCATCGTTCGCAGGCGTGAACTCACGTCTGGGGTGCCAGACGTGAAACTGCAAGGCTAGGCCCTTGAGCGACTTGATTCGATAGCCAAGATTTTGAAGTCTCAGCTCAATGTCGGTATCTTCGCGACCGTAGCCCTCGTACTCCTCGTCGAACCCATTGAGCGCTTCGAGAGCCTCGCGCGGGATCGAGTAGTTGCAGCCTTTGAGGTCGGCCACGCGGTCCATCCCAAAGCGAGCACGAACCGAAGGCCAAGGCACTCGGATGCTGCGGTTGAAGAACTCGGTTTCTCCACGCAAGGAGCTCCAAAGTAGGCGCGCATTGGGTCGATCAAAAAATCCACGCCTCACATCGTCGGCGCTTAAGTTTGCGCTCAGTTGCTCGCCCAGCTCAACTCGACGACCGGCCAAGTATCTGCCGGGCTCCTGCGCATCCAAGTGATCTCGGATAAAATCGCGGTGAGGGACGCAGTCTCCATCGAGAAACACAAAGACTTTGCCCTGCGCCGCGCGCGCAGCTTGGTTGAGGATTCTGCATTTGCGAAAACCCTTGTGCTCCTGCCAGAGGTGCTTTGCGGACAGGCCCGATCGCGCCGTGAAGCTCTCGATCACTAGCCTGGTTTCGGGGCCGGAGCCATCGTCGCAGAAAAGAACCTCGAAATCTCGAGTGGTTTGGCGCTCGAGTGCCGCGCAGACGAGGTCGAGATGCCTAGGCATTTCGTAAGTTGCGAGAAAAAGCGAAACTTTGGGAGACGCGCTGGGGCTAATCAATCAGGCGATAGCTCCTGTACTCAAAAAATCGATGTCCTGTCATGCGTTCAAGAAGGTCGAGCGCGATCTTCTTCGCGTCAGAAATCCGCCACTCAAAAGGCGAGTGCTTCAAGTCCCAGTGCCAACCCTTAGAGCGAATCCGTTGGGCCATTACAGCGGGGTGTGAGCCCGTGAAAGGCATGAGGCCCCAGATCCGCTTGTAGCGATAATTATCGCCCGTGTGCGGAACTCTCTGAGCTTTGGCTTCTGAGTCGGGGTCACCATGGTAGAGCTGATCCATGAAGAAAGTCTTCTCGCGCATAGCTTCTGGGCTTCGTACCCATCCGTAATGAAAGGCTCGTACCGATGGGCGACATACTCTCAGTTTAGACCCGTCTGGCTTTCTGAAGCTTTGCGCATCTCCCACGCTTCTAGCGCCACTCGCGCGGCGGATCGCCCGGACCTCACGTCGGTAGGCGCTTCTGGATCGCTGAGTGACATCGTAAGAGCCATAAAAATGGACGTAATCAAAGAGAAGTCCCTCGATTTCTGGGCGCGCATGATTGCGCTCGAGGGCCTGTCGCAGCTTAGGCACGTCCTCCTCGTGGATCACCTCGTCTGCCTGAAGGTATACGCACCAATCACCGGTACAGGCGTCGAGCGCTAGATTGGTCTGCTCCGAAAGTATCAGCCCGCCTTTCTTGCGGGTGGGATCGTCGAGGGGCCAGTCGCTTTCGATGATTTGGATCTTCTCTCCGCCCATGGTCTGTTTAAGTTCTTGAACTCTAGCCAAAGTGAGGTCGGACCCTCGGCCAATGTTGACGATCAGCTCGTCTACCAGCGGGAGTAGCGAGCTGATGGACTCGATGAACGGATAGTCATACTCGACGCCATGTCGGACCAGGGTGAAGCCTGAGATCTTCATGGTAGCGGGCTCCTGGGTGATCGCTCGGCCAGCTCACGTTGAATCTGCCACATCTTGATATGCCTGACGACGCGAGACACTCCTTCGAGCAGAGAGATCACTAGGCCGTGCATCCCGTCTTTTCGAGCACTGTAGTAGAAGTAGTTTTTATAGAACATCGCTGGAAATGCTCCCAGCAGCTTGAACCAGTTGGTTCGCTGGCCAAGCATGACTCGATCTCTCGCTTCGATCGAAGTGTACTTGTTCATCTTGTCGAGAAACCGATCGGGCGAAAAGTCCGGTGCGTGCTCGAGAGGTTCATGTAGGTCTTGTGGGGGTTTAGGAAACTTTGGGTACTCGTGGATCTCGTTGACGTACTCGACTCCCACGCGATTAAAAAAACGGTCTTGGTAGCTAGGATTCCAGATGCCGTAGTGAATGGGTTTACCTAAAAAATATTCTACGCGCCGTACTTTATAATAGGGGTGAGGCGGCCCTCCCTGCGCGAAAAACCCTTGGATCTTGGCCGCAAGCTCGGGCGTGCAGCGCTCGTCGGCGTCGACGACGAGGAGCCAATCGTTACGCGCTTCTTGCAGCGCGAACATGCGTTGCGTTCTAAAGCCGTTCCAGGGTTTGACGACGAATCGGATTTGTTTAGCCCAGGACGCTTGAGGGTTCTGACAAATCGCAGCGGTTAGGTCCGTGCTCTCGGCGTCAATGACAAGGATCTCATCTGCCCAAGCCAGGGATTCGAGGCAGCGCGCGATGTGCTTTTGCTCGTTGCGCGTGATGATCGTTGCCGTGACTGGTACGGGTTGATTCATACAGCGGCCACCTTGATGCATTCGTCAAGAGTTTGATCGATGCCGAGCGAGCGCATGCACTTGTGTTGCTCGGCCACGCACTCATGAAGCGCGCACCAAGCTGGCTTGCCGGGATCCGCATCGCGTCTGCAGGCCAATCCATCTACGTACAGATAGGGGTGGCGATCGACCGGATAAGGGTGCCACTCAAAGGGGTGTTCTGGGCCAAAGAGCGTGACGGTAGGTGTGCCAACCGCAACAGCGATGTGCCGGGGCCCTGAGTCATTACCAACAAAAACAGAGAGCGCGCTCAATACTGCTGCCAAGGGCTTGAGGCCTAGCTGGTGTTCGGCCGCGATCCTTGAGCGAATTTGCGCCCGCTCTGAGGCTGACTCTATGCTTGAAGAAAGCAGATCGTCGATCGCATTTAAGAATTGATGGATGGTCGCTTGTTCGTGTGGGCCAGCAAAGGCAATCGCGCCGCCTTGTCGTCTCTGGCACCAAGCGATGGCAAGAGCGGCGAAACGTTCGATCGGCCATCCCTTGGTAGGGCGGCTAGCGCCCAGCCCAATCCCCAAAACGGGTGTAGGAAGGTTGAGTCGACTGAGCCTTGAAGCGCCAAGCGCGCGTTCTGCAGGTTGTATCGGGATGATAGGCAATCGTCCGGCAGGGACATGGATCCCTAATGCCCGAATGGTGTCCATGTCTCGCTCGATGACAGGCTTGAGAACGCCTTTGCCTGGGACAGTCACTGTTGAGTAGCGGTTGCGATCTTTATGGCCGTGAAAGTGAATCGAGCGAATTCGTGCGCCAGTGGCAAAGGCCAACAATGAGCTCGAGGGGCTAGCGTGAAAGCAAACAACGCAATCGTACTTTTCTTTGCGGAGTTTATATCCCAAGCGAGCCAGGGCCTTTGCGCGCGCGGCTCGGTCGGTATGGCGATCATAGGTCCAGATCCGGTCAACACTTGGGTGGGATTCTATTATGGGTGCCCAAGGAGTGTGGACTAAGGCATGGATTTCAGCTTCTTTATAGGCCATCCGAAGTTCAGCCAGAGGCGCAGTCATGAGAACTGTATCGCCCAGGGCTCGAAGCTTGATCGCCAGGATTTTACGGGGACTCATGTCTCGCCTTCCTAGCTGCAAATGACTGTAAGGACGCGCCTAGATACGGTTCGCGCAGAAGCGCGGGGAGACTTTTCACCCGAGTAAGACTAGCCTAGGCAGATATAAAAAAAAACCCCCAGGTCGACGCAGCCTGTCTCTTTTGAAGAGGTTGCGTAAGCCTGAGGGTTTTGAGTCTAAGAGACTCAGAGTAAAACAGATTACTCGTGGTGCTCTTCCTTCTTGGCAGCAGCAGCCTTCTTCTTGCCCTTCTTAGCCTTCTTGCCGTGATCGGCATGGTCAGCAGCATGATCAGCAGCATGGTCAGCAGCATGATCAGCAGCTGGAGCAGCCTGGTCAGCAGCTGGAGCTGGGTCGTTAGCGAAAGCGAAAACGGACACAGACATACCGGCGAGGATTGCAACGATGGTTTTCTTCATAACGAAATCTCCTTTGAGATGAATTAAAGCGGAGCAACCATGCACCGCATATCTATTTGTAGGAGACCTCGGGGTGAACGTGCAACAAAAAACCTGAAATCGCTTGTAATAACAAAGTTGTATTGTTGAAGGATGAAACAGTGTCGCGAAATTCATCAAATTCAGAAAGGTATCAGACCATACGTCAAAATTTTGAGTCCAAAGTATAGATGTGCCGGATATCGATATGCTGAAAGCGTAGGTGCTTGAGCTTCATAGCGGCGAGCTGAAGGATGAGCTTTGTTTGGCGGCTCTTGTCTTGATATCTCACTTTTTTGATCTCACCTAAGATGAAGCCTTCCATCTCAACGGGATGAAAACAGAAGCCGCGCGAAAACTCGAATCCGTCTTTGAAAGGAATAATGCGCGCCTCGAAAATGTCTCCGCGTGCAAAGCCCTTATTAATCTCAGCGTCTATTACAGTATAAGTCTTGTTTGAGAACAGGTCTTGGACGACTAAGCCTTTTTTATTCCAAGTGAATCGCTTGAGCCTGAAGAGCGAGTGAATCGTCGAGCAAAAGTCGCGATAGATGTTGAGCTCTTCGTTAGTGAACTGGTCTTTGTTGCGGCGGAAGTAGTACTTGATGGGCGGTAGATCGACGCCCGGTAGATCATGTTCGAAGAGGTACCAGTCCATGAAGATGCACATGCGCTGTTCAAACTCGGAGTCGTCTTCGTAAACGACGCCTGCTTTGTCGAAGTACTCTTGTTTCGCGCTATAAACCTCGCGGTAGTATTCACCTGTGGTGAATTCTTCGATAATGGGTTCGAGGTATTTTTGGTACATGGCGAGAGAGAGCGTAACCTTGGTGAGGGGTTTTTGAAAGTGGGCTCTCCGTGTGTTGCGTTATGTCATTTTATTGAAAGCGGCAAAGCCAGGCGCGATCGGTAAAGGATCAGTTGCCTCAACCCTGCCCCATCTCTTTAACAAACCGCTCAAAGAGCTGAGCCGAGTCGTGAGGTCCTGGGCAGGACTCCGGGTGGTACTGCACTGAGAACGCCTTCTTGCCGGTGATGCGGAGGCCCTCGACGCATCGATCATTTAAGTTATGGTGTGTGACCTCGATCCCCTTAGGAAGCGAATGCGCATCGACCGCGTAGCCGTGATTGTGCGAGCTGATCTCTACGCGCCCTGTGTCTCTATCGATGACCGGCTGGTTGCCGCCGCGATGTCCGAACTTGAGCTTGTAGGTCTTGCCCCCTAGGGCTAGCGCCAAGATCTGATGTCCCATGCACACGCCAAAGATCGGCACGCGTCCTACGAGTCCACGCACAGTCTCCGCGGCATAAGGAGCGGCAGCAGGGTCGCCTGGGCCGTTAGAGAGAAACACGCCGTCAGGTTTGCGATCCAGAATTGATTGAGCTGAGGTTTTTGCTGGCACGACTTCGACTTCGCAGCCGAGATGAGCGAGGCTTCGAAGAAGGTTCCACTTCACGCCAAAATCCATCGCGACGACCTTGAATTTGCGAGAACCAGGCGGCATGTCTTTGCCGACGTGAGCGACCGGGTTTTGCCCCTCGGCAAGATGAGAATGAGCAGGTTTCCAATGATAAGCCTCGCGAGTCGATACTTCACCGATGAGGTCTCGACCTTCGAAGACAGGCAGCTTGTCAAACAATGCTTTTGCTTGAGCCTTCTCGCTTTCAGGCAAGATAACGGCGCGGACAACGCCTTTATTACGGAGGTGACGGGTGAGCGCGCGCGTATCGACCCCGTGAAGGCCTGGGATGCCATGAGTGCGCAAATAGGTGTCGAGGTTGCCCTTCGAGCGCCAATTCGATGGATAGTCACAGCCTTCTTGCACAACAAAACCTGCGCACCAGGGGTTGGAGCTCTCAGGGTCTTCTTCGTTCACACCGGTGTTGCCGATATGGGAGGCGGTCATGCAGATGATTTCGCCGTAGTATGACGGGTCGGTTAGGATTTCTTGGTAACCGGTCATTGAGGTGTTGAACACGCATTCGCCGTAACCACGGTCTCGGGCTTGGCTATCTCGCTTGCCGGCGGCAAGCTGGCTGCCGTTGAGAATGGACTCGGCTGAGACGGGAGCCCCGAAGAGGAAGCCAGAAAACTCCGTCCCATCTTCTAAAATCAACAGACCTGCGGTTGCCATGGCTTTGCAGTCTAGCACAAAACTTTGGGGTCCTGCATAGTGGAGGAACATGAAAAAAGGGTTGATCTTTTTTGCGGTGGGTCTTGCCGTAGGGGTGCTGCTTAGGGGGCAGTTTGTCGCAACTCCCCAGCAGGTGATTCATGAAGGAACGGTTGAAGTGGCGCAACTCAAGCAAAAGCTTGAGTCGCTGACGAGTCGTGAGCTCGAGGAGTACCGCGAGCTCAAGGGTTTGAGAGCTCGCTATGAAAGAGCCGACGAGCTGCTAGGTAAAATGATCTTGGTCCTGATTGCTGACCTGGGGTTGAGAGTGTCTGACAAAAGTACGCAGGCTGCGAAGGACTCCGCGCGGGGGGTTCATCCGGAAGCGGCCGCCGAAGACACTAGGGGTGAGGCGGTAGCGTCGCCCGTATTGCAGCAAGAGCCTCCTGCGGTTTTGTCTGAGCCTCCGCCGCGCGTGACTGAGCGCTCGACTAAGACTCCAGAAACCTCTTCGGGCCATGCCGGGCTGCCCGGCAGTGGAGGGGTTCCTATCAATCAAATCGTAGTGGGAAACCGTAGATCTTGTTCGAAGGGTGCCGACCCAGGATGGTTCACTATCGGCAGCTCGCCTCAAGACTACAGTATCGGAATTGATCCGCAAATGAGCGTTGGCGAGGACCAAGCGGCTTTTATTCAGGCCATGAAGCACAATCCTCGAACTCATGCGGAGCTCAATCATTGCGCGGATCTCAGAGCGATCGCGGGCAAGCGTCTTAAGTTGACAGCGTTGATTAAGGCAGAGGGGGCAAAAGATTACGCAAATTTGCACTTCAGAGCGCAGAATCTGAATCTCGAGCGTATCGCTGATGAGCGCAAGAGGTTGTCGGGGACGTTTGATTGGAAATCTTTTTCCGTAGAGATGGATGTTCCGCCCGAGACAAGAGCGGTGAGTTACGGAGTGACTTTAGAAGGTGTTGGCAAGATCTGGATCCGGCAGGTGCAGTTTAAGATACTCGAGGCAGTGGGCGCTGGGCAGTGAGTCTTAGGAGCCCAGCATTGGAGTCGCGTTGCTAGGCTCCCAAAAAATACGACTGATTACAGAGAGTGATAGATGTTCATGCAAAGCATCTTTGCGCGGATCTCTTCGCCCTTGACGTTGGCGTTCAAGACAGCAGCCATTTCATAGGCGCTGTTCACGTCATCGAGAGACAAAGTGAGTGAGAAGTCTTGGCCGACAAAGGCGTAGATGTTTGGGTTAGGGCGGCGAATGCGAGAAGGCGAACGGTCTACAGCGACCGCCGCGAGCTGACGAGGACCAGCGAAGGTTTGCTCCGAAAGGTGGGCAATGGTGATGCCAGCGATGCCGCCAGTGGTGATCGAGACGACGTAGCCTGCGTCTGCGATGGGGCGAGCGTCACGACAAGTAAGGATCGTGTACATTGCGTCCGGGTGACGAACTTCTGCGGAAGCGGTGGTGACGGTTGCGAGGGTTCCAACAAGCGCTAATAGGCTGAGGGCTTTCATGACTTTTTCTCCAGTGCGAGTTTGTTTCCGATTCAGAAGTTTGCATCGGTGAGATGTGAACTACGTCGGCATCCCGATTCTGGAAAATGATTAGAAATGATGTCGTGGCATCACTTAATCTAATGTGCTCAGATTCTGTCTTCGGGCTTGGATTCGTGAGCGATGTTTCCGCCAACGATCGTGAAAACTGCCTCTGATTTAAAAACCCAGTTCAAAAAGGGTGAGTTTCGGCTTTTCGATAGTATCCGATCCTCTGTCAGTTGCCATTCACGGCCCGCTCTCAAGATCGTCACATCGGCATCGCGTCCGGGTTGGAGTGTTCCGTAAGGTAGGTTGAGAAGTCGTGCGGGCGCAGAGGTGAGCGACTCGACCCAACGCTTGAGCGGGATGTTGCCGTCTTCAACGAGTTGAAAGGTCAAAGGCAGGGCAGTTTGTAGGCCAATGATGCCGTTTGCGGCTTGGTCGAATTCGACAGCTTTGTCGATCATTCCGTGGGGAGCGTGGTCAGTTGCGATCACATCGATGAGGCCTTGGGCCACACCGGTGCGGAGGGCTTCGACATCGTCCTCGCCCCTGAGAGGAGGCGCCATCTTAAAGGCAGTGTCGTAACCTTGCACGTGGCCTTCGTTGAGGGTGAGGTGGTGAGGTGAGGCTTCGGCGGTCACAGGTAGCCCGTCTTCCTTGGCGCGACGGACATGCTCAAGGCCCTCGATCGTCGAGATGTGTGCGATATGGACTGGCGCGCGAGTCAGGCGGCAGAGCGCGACTTCACGGGCCACCATGATTTCCTCGGCGGCCGCTGGGTTTCCGCGCAAACCCAGTTGGTTGGACCATGCGCTTTCGTTGACCACGCCTTGACCCACGAGGTTTAGGTCCTCGGCATGGCTGATGATGGGCACACCAAAGGCCTTGGCGTAATCCATCGCCTTGCGCATGAGGTAAGAGTTCATGACGGGCATGCCGTCGTCGCTGATCGCACGCGCACCCTCGGCGACCATGCCTCCGATTTCGGCGAGCTCCTCGCCTTTGAGGCCTTTGGTCACTGCGCCGATCGGAAACACTCGGCAGGCAGCCGTGGCTTTTGCTTTTTCGCGAATAAAGGCCGTAACGTACGGTGTGTCGTTGACCGGATGGGTGTTTGCCATGCACGCCACAGAAGTGAAGCCTCCCGCAACTGCAGCGCGACTGCCGGTTTCGATCGTCTCTTTGTATTCGAGTCCAGGCTCGCGAAGGTGCACGTGGATATCGATCAGGCCGGGCAATACATAGAGGCCGCGGGCGTCGATGATCCGCCTAGCGCGCGAAGCGGGGATTTTTCCGGGACCATCGATCGCGGTGATTTTGCCGTCTTCAATGAGCAAGTCACCAGGTCCGTCTAGGTTTTGGGAGGGATCGACGATTCGGCCGCCAGTGATGAGAATGGATGAAGGCATCGGCTACTCCTTTAAGCTCTACTTTTGTTGAGCCATGCTTCGAGGCCCTCGTTGTTGCAGATGGATGCGAGAACGGCCATGCGCACCAGTACGCCGTTAAAAACTTGATCGAGGATCACAGAGCGAGGACCATCAGCGACTTCTGGATCGAGCTCAACGCCTCGATTGATAGGACCTGGGTGTAAGATAATCGCACCTGGCTTCAAGAGTTGAGCGCGTTCCCTGCTGAGACCCCAGAAGCGGGTGTATTCACCGATAGTCGGAACTTGCATCTTATTTTGTCGTTCAAGTTGGATGCGCAGGCACATGACCACGTCCGCGCCTTTCAGTAGGGGCTCCGGGCGGAGCGAGTGCTCAACGCCAAACGTCTCTGGGTGAGGAGGGATAAGGGTCGGCGGGCCGCAGACGGCTACTGAAGCGCCCAATGCCTTGAGAACATGAATATTGGAGCGAGCGACGCGCGAGTGGGCGATGTCCCCGAGGATCACGACGCGCTTGCCTTTGAGCGTACCGAGTTTTTCTTCTATCGTGAAGGCATCGAGCAAGCCCTGCGTCGGGTGCTCATGAAATCCATCGCCCGCATTGATCACCGGCATGCGCTGGCTTCTCGCTAAAAACTGAGGGCTGCCAGCCGACGAGTGCCTCACCACCAGGCAGTGAGCGCCCATGGCCTCAATGTTTCTTGCGGTATCGATCAGTGTCTCGCCTTTGCCGAGGCTGGAGGTCGCAGCTGCGATGCTGAGTGTGCCGCCACCCAATTTGCGAGTCGCGAGCTCGAACGAAGTGCGGGTCCGAGTGGAGTTCTCGAAGAAGAGATTGACGACAGTCTTGCCTTGGAGAAGGGGAACGGTTTCGCCACGCTGTACGAGCGGGCTAAACTGGCGTGCAATGCCGAGCAATCGCCTGATCTGTAACTCGGATAGCTCGCGTGCTGTGAGCAATTGGGAGATTTTCGTTTCGTTCATTCGATCCTCCTGAACATGCGTTCGAAGCGGAACTTTGGCAAACTCAGAGGGCTCCGGGGCGTGCGTGGCTCAATTGAAAGCCAAACCCACTCTGCGCGGCCAATGATCGACGAGATCGGGATGATCCCCCAGCTCTTGCGTTTCTTAACGTCGAGCGGACTCATGCTTCGCAAGTCGCCCAAAACGAAAACATGGTCGTCTGGCACTCTTTCGGAAGGGAAGTCCTCGTTCAATGGAGCTTCGAGACAAATCGGAAAGGTGCGCGGCTTATCCTCAGGGCGGACAGCCTCGCCAAAACGCCCGGGCGGGAGGATCTCGTCGCCGCAGAGTGTGTCTGGAGAAGAGGCTCGGAACTCGACGGGCTTATTGTTGACGCTGAAATGACCTTGCTTAACGGCTACAGCTTCACCCGGAAAAGCGAGCACTCTCTTGATGTACTCGCGATCTGGATCGCTGGGATTGCTGAAAACCACTACGTCGCCGCGGCGAGGTTTTCCGTTAAAGCCCAATGGGGTCTTGCTGACAAAGATTGTATCGCCCGGCTCAAGCGTGGGTCGCATCGCCGGAGTGGGGATCCGGTAGGCTTCAATTAGAAATGAACGGATTACAATGGCGACAGTGACAGCAGCAACGACGGCGATTCCATAATCTCGCAGGGCTTTTCGAGTCGATGCTTTCAAGTCGTCGCCCTCCTCATTCCACCTTCAGCACAGCCAAGAAGGCCTCTTGAGGAATTTCTACGTTCCCCACTTGTTTCATGCGCTTCTTGCCCTCTTTCTGTTTTTCGAGGAGCTTGCGCTTACGACTGATGTCGCCACCATAGCACTTGGCGGTCACGTTTTTGCGAAGCGCCGAGATGCTTTCACGCGCGATGATCTTGGAGCCGATAGCGGCTTGGATCGCGATCTCAAACATCTGGCGGTCGATGAGCTCCTTCATTTTCTTGACGAGCTCTCGGCCGCGGTAAGCGGCTTTCTCTCGGTGAATGATCAAAGAGAGGGCATCGACTGGCTCGCCATTGACCAAGATATCAAGCTTGATGAGATCGGCTTCGCGGTAGTCGGCGAGCTCATAGTCCATCGAAGCGTAGCCCTTTGTCGTGCTTTTGAGGCGGTCAAAGAAGTCGAAGACCATCTCATTGAGAGGCATCTCATAGAGAAGCATGACTCGCTCTGAGGTGACGTAATCGAGCTTCATCTGGACGCCTCGTCGCTCATTGAGAAGCGCCATGACGGAACCGACATACTCAGATGGCATGTGGATGGTCATTTTGATGAAGGGTTCCTCGATCTTGAGGATACGGGTCTGATCAGGCAGTTTAGCGGGGTTGTCGATCGTGAGCAAAAGGCCGTCGGTTTGAGTAACCTTGTAGATGACGGAAGGAGCTGTAGTGATGAGATTGAGATTGTACTCGCGTTCCAGGCGTTCTTGCACGACGTCCATGTGAAGGAGGCCTAAAAAGCCGCAGCGAAATCCAAATCCTAACGCAGTCGAAGTTTCGGGTTCCCAGCTGATCGCAGCGTCGTTGAGTCGTAGCTTTTCGAGCGCTTCCTTGAGGTCAGCGTACTGGTCGGCGTCTATAGGATAAACGCCGCAGAAGACCATAGGCTTGACTTCTTTGAATCCCGGAAGCGGTTCGGAGGCTAGGTTGCCGGCTTCCATGATGGTGTCGCCGACTCGCATGTCGCGCACGTCTTTGATGCCCGTGACGATCGCCCCCGTTTCGCCACTGGTGAGTTCTGGCACATCGGTAAATTTAGGGATGAAGGTGCCAACGCGTTGGACTTCGAATTCTTTGTTCACATGGTGAAGGCGGATCTTAGTCCCTTTGCGGACTTTGCCTTCCATGATGCGGCAGAGAGCGACGACGCCTTGATAAGGGTCAAACCAGCTGTCGTAGATCATGGCGCGAAGGGGTTCGTTATCCGCGTCTTTTGGGGGAGGGAAATAGTTGACGACCGCTTCGAGGATCTCGTCGATCCCGATGCCCGATTTGGCGCTGCACATGACTGCTCGACTCGTGTCGACTAAGCCGATCATCTCGTCGACTTCTTTGAGAACGCGTTCGGGGTCCGCGCTTGGCAGATCGATTTTGTTGACGGCGGGAAACACCTCGAGATTGTTATCGAGAGCCATGAAGACGTTGGCGAGGGTTTGAGCCTCAACACCTTGAGATGCATCCACAACCAGGATCGCGCCCTCGCATGCAGCGAGCGAGCGAGAGACTTCATAAGTGAAGTCGACATGTCCAGGAGTGTCGATCAGGTTGAGGATAAAATCTCTTCCGTCCTTCGATCGATACTTGAGACGGACGCTTTGGGCTTTGATGGTGATGCCGCGCTCGCGCTCGATGTCCATGCTGTCGAGATACTGGGCTTCCATCTCGCGCGCGGTGACTGTGCCGGTGCGTTCCAAAAGGCGGTCTGCCAATGTGGATTTCCCATGGTCGATGTGCGCGATAATACAGAAATTGCGGATGTTTTTGGCCATGGCGTGAGTGAACGGGAGGCTAGCAGACTCAGGGCTTGATTTCAAAGGAAGTTTCCCACCCAAAATGATCCGAAAGATTCATCTCCAATTCATCAATCTTTATTGCGTGGTCCATGGCGATGCCACCCTGTGTTGCGTTCAGAATGGATGATCCAAACAGGTGGTCCAGCTTACCCTCGTTGAGAGTATGCATAAAATTTGGGGGGCAAACCGTGCGCGCAAAGGGGCCGCGGGCTGACCAAGCAGCGCGCCGTAATCTAGCCGGGCTTGGATCATCAACTGGGGCTGTAGAATAATGTCTTCGATGATGCGCGCGTGATCAATTCGGTATCGAAGTGGGATAGCTTGGTCTTTGACCATGGCATATCCAGGTGGGCGCCGACCAAAGCGCGCGGATGAAGCGTCTCCGGATTCTGACAAGTTAATTAATGCGTCAATGTTTGAAGTAATTATTTAACTGTTGTAATTACAACAAGATAGAATGGGTTCATCTTTTCGTCGAGTTGTGTCAGGGTGCCAATGTGCAAGATTTAGATGGTTTGATTCTTGATATTCAAGACCTCGCTCGTGGCGGCGCAGGGGTTGCTCGCGATGATCAGGGACGTGTGATTTTTGTTCCCTACACCTCTCCTGGCGACCGCGTTCGAGTACGAATCGTAACCGCTGAGAAAAACTACGCACAAGCCGACTTGATCGAAGTTCTAGCTCCTTCTCCTCAACGTGTTCAGCCTTCATGTCCAGTATTTGGGCGTTGCGGTGGTTGTCAGTGGCAGCATCTCCCCTACGAAGTGCAATGGCGGACCAAAGTCCAAGGTGTTCTTCATGCTCTCAAGCGGGTGCAGGTGATCCCAGCCTGTCCGCTAGAAGAAATCCCCGCGACCAGAATCTGGGAGTATCGCAACAGGGTGCAGCTGAGAGGCTTCAAAGAGGAGCTGGGTTTTTTTGCCAGCGGAACCCAGAATCTCGTTCCAGTAGATCGATGTGCCATCGCGCGCCCTGAGATCAACGTAGCCTGGGAGGAAACCAAAGCTCAGGGCTTTGAGCGAGATCGTCCCTATAAAGTAGAAGTCGAGGTTCTCGAGGATGGCTCGATCCGTCGGACCTGGAACTCGAGTCACGCGGCCGCGGGTTTTAGGCAGGTTCACGACGAACAGAACGAACGGCTTAAGGATTGGGTTCGGCAATCTCTGGCAACGCAGTCGTCGGGTTCTGGAGTCTTGTTGGATCTCTATGGAGGATCCGGCAATCTTTCTCGCTTGCTAGAGCCCCACTATTCAGAAATCTATCGCGTGGATGCTTATACTCGCGGGATCTCCGCTCAGAAGATTCACTTCGAGCGTCAAGCCGTTGCTCCTTGGCTTGTCAAAAAATCTGCGATGGGACTCTTGGCGAACTCGGCCATCTTGGATCCTCCAAGAGAGGGTTTAGCTGGGGATTTCGCCAAAATCTCGACTGCGCTGGCAAAAATGGGCGTCAAGGAGTTGGTGGCCGTGGGCTGTGACCCTGATTCATGGGCTCGCGACGTGGGAAGATTTGTAAAAAACGGCTGGCGCCTAGAGAAAGCCGCCGCCCTGGACCTTTTCCCGCAAACGATCCACGTTGAAAGTCTCGCTTACCTTCGACGTGTTAGTCATGCGTTGAATTGACACGGCGGGTTTTCCCTTCTACCTTATAAGAAGAGGGAACTGATGCGAAAGTGTTTAATCTTGCTGGGAATCGCCGCGGCTGTAAGTGTTGGCGCCTGCTCCTCTATGTCCACGACTTCAAGCGATGCTGAAAAAAGAAAGCCAATCTCTTCTGCAGAGCGCGCGAGAAAATTGGTCGAGATCGCGAATGGCGCGCTGGTTGAGGGTGACCCAACGGGTGCGCTTGCGAATCTTATGCAAGCTGAGCACGAAGACGCGACTCTTCCGGAGTTGCACCACAGCAAGGCTCTCGTTTTCTTTGTGAAGAAAGATCTCCCTGCAGCGATTCTCTGCGCGAGAAAAGCTGTTGAGCTCAAACCCGATTATTCGGATGCCAATAATACTTTAGGCAAGCTGTTGATGGATCAAGGGCAGGTGACTGAGGCGATTCCTTACCTGACTCTGGCTGCAAATGATCCGATTTATCGCCAGGCATTTAAAGCCCTCACAAGTCTTGGAATTGTCGAGTATCGGCGCGGCAAGTTCAAGAAAGCAGAGGATCATCTCACTCGAGCGATCAATGCATCAGCTGACGGCGCGTGCGTGGCTTACTACTATCGTGGCCACCTTCGCATGCGCGACTCGCGACTGCCCGAGGCGATCAAGGACTACCAAAGCGCAGGAAAAAAAACGTGTGCTGCATTTGCGGATGCGCAGTTCGCTCTGGGTATGGCATACGAACAGAACAAGCAATTTGACCAAGCTCGAAAGAAGTACCTGGAGATTCAAACCCAGTTTCCCAACACTGAAGTGGCCGAGAAGGCCGTCACTCACCTGAGGTTTTTGCCCTAAAACGTAAAGATGCCTGGCGATTCCAATTCTAACTCCAATTTGAGTCTGGGTGAGTTTCTCAGACAAGAGCGCGAACGTCGTGGGATCACCATCGAACAGGTGGCCTCGGCAACGAAGATTGGCGTGCGGACCCTTCATGCATTGGAAGCAGACATCTATGCTGAGCTTCCCGCGAAACCGTTTGTTCGTGGGTTCGTCAATTCTTATGCTCGTTTTATAGGAATCGAGCCCAAAGAAATCCTGACTCAGTATGGGACGTTTCTCGATAGCAAGGCGATGGATCGTCCTAATCGCGAAAGCGGCCATAGCGGTTATGCGTTTGAGAAGCGCGAGGGTGATCAAAGTCGAACCTACCTTTGGGTCTCGATGGTCGTATTTATGGTAGCGGGGGGCGTAGCTGCCTTCTTCTTTAAGCCTCGCCATCATCATGGGACCCACATCGAAAAGCTACGCGCCGCTCATCCCGTTTCTCAGTCGTCGAGCTCGCCGACCCCTTCTCCTAGTTTGATCCCTGTTGCAGGTTTGGTCTTTGGTCCAAATCCTAGTCCCAGGCCCACGGCGGCCCCCGTGCCGATTGCGAGTGCATCTGCGAGTCCGGCCGCGATGGTTACCCCATCACCGTCTCCTTCTGCGAGTCCGACGCAAGAAGCGAAGGCAGCGTTGGTACCAAGTCCGAGTCCGAGTCCGACCCTGAGTTCAACCCCGACACCCACCGCTACGCCAGTGGCTGTGGCCCCTTCGCCATCGCCAACTCAGGGCGAAGAGTTGGCGTTCGACGAAAAGGATCCCCTCAGTTCGGGTTTGACGCTTAAGCCGAGTGAGATCAAGCACAAGGTCGTGTTTAAAGCGCTTGAGTCAGCTTGGGTGCGTTACAAGGTGGATAATCGCCCTGTGATGCAGTTTGTCTTCCGTGACGGACGTGTTCTTGTTCTTCGTGCAAAAGAGTCGATTCGGTTCCAGGTTTCTCCGCCCCAGGCGCTTACTTACAGCTACAAGGGTGGACCCTATAAACCGATTCAGGGAGATCAGCATGTTGTGAGTCGTCAAAATGACGCAACATTGTTTTTTCCGTTCGAAATTGCTGATTCTATTCAGGAACCTTTCCCCAAAGATAAGCCTCTTTCTAGAAAAGCGGTCCCTTTACCTCGGGTAACCCCGAGTCCGTCTCCGTCATCCCCTTAAGTTATCCACATCAATATGCCGACTTATCCACATTGGGTAAGTCATTGAATTTAATAAATATATATTCTTATTTTCACGTTTTTTGCAGGTTTCAATAAAAGTTATCCCCAAAAGGCCGCCCAGAGCGGGATTCGAAGGTTTGATTAAACGGACGTCACGATTCTGTCAGCCCCAGAGCGGGATTTCGGGGATCTATTTATATTAAGTATTTAAAAAAACACGGCGCGCACATCGCAGTTTGATCGGTATTTATGCAAAAAAAGCAAAAACCCAACTACCAGGCTGCGCGCTTGAAGGCGATCCCGCCGATCACAGCGATGATCAAATTGGGGAGTTCCATCGCGACATAGGGAGGTACGATGCCTCTCTGCATGAGTACTGCGGACATCGTTTGGGCACCCCAGTAAACGAGCAGAACGACGAAAGAGATGAGCACGGCTCCTGCTCGCACCGCGCGTGTTCTCACAGTTCCAAAACCAATTCCAAGAAACACAAAAAAGAAGGGGCTGAGTGCAACAGCGTATCTTCGCCAGTACTCTCCTCGGAGCTCGAGGCTCTCGCCGCTTTCAAACGGAATCTGTGTAATCCGGTGCTTGAGCTCGCTCTGCGTGTACAGGCGGGGCTTCATGGTCGAGTTGCCAGCCCCTTCCTCGACTTTGAGGTACAGGTTGTAATCTCCGAAATCGATCTTCTGATAGTTGCTCTCAGCTGGATTGTTGTGGTGGATGCTGCCGTCATGAAGCTTGAGCATCGCGGCCGCGCCCAGTTCGGTGCCGGTCTTCACCTGCACCAGCTCGCCCCAGGCTGCGACGACGGTGAGAGGGTTCTTGGCTTCGCGTTCGTCGTAGATAAAAACGCGCTCCAGGCGGTTGGTCTTAGGGTCGACCTTGTCGGCGAAAATCAATAGGTCGAAAAAGCCAGAATTGAATGTGCCTTGTTTGATCGACGAGACTACTTTGGTGTTGCTGACTTTGATCAGGGTGCTCTTGAATTCTTTCTCGCCCCAAGGTGCCCACTCCAGATTGAGTCCGATCGAAAGGACGACGACCAAGAGCGCCGCAAACATGGGCGGAATCGAAAGCCTCAAGAGACTCAAGCCACTTGCTTTCATGGCAACGAGCTCGCTGTCGGATGAGAGTCTTCCGAAGGCCACCAACATGGCGATGAGGAAAGCAACGGGCAGCGCTGTAGGCACAAAGGAGAGTGCTAGTAGAGTTGCCATCTTGGCTAGGATACCTGCCGCAATCCCGTGAATAATGAAGAACTCGGCAAGTCTGAGTGCCTGGAACATCATGAAGACAAAAACGAAGAAAATGGTTCCTCCAGTGAGAGGGCCCAGCACCTCAGTCAGCAAGTAGTAGTCAATGCGAGTAGGCCGGAGCCTTTTGAGGTGACCTTTAATATGCATTTTTGTTGATGAAGCCTTTCCAGAGCGTCAGGACCATGATTTTCCAGTCCAAACCGTAAGACCAATTGCGAATGTAATAGAGGTCGCATTCGATGCGTCGGTCAAGCGATGTATTGCCACGCCATCCGTTCACCTGCGCCCAGCCCGTGATGCCTGACTTCACTTTGTGTCTCAGCATGTAATGCGGAATCTCTGTTCGAAATCGGCTCACAAAGACAGGGCGTTCGGGTCGAGGTCCTACAAGCGACATGTCGCCGACAAGCACGTTCCAAAACTGCGGCAGCTCATCTAGGCTGGTCGCTCGCAAAAAAGTTCCGATGGTCGTCCGGCGATCATCGCCTGCTTTGGCCCAGACGGCGCCGGAGCTCTCCTCTGCGTCTTGGCGCATGGATCTGAACTTGATCATTTTGAAGGTTCGGCCATCGAGCCCCATGCGTTCTTGTCCGTAGAGAACGGGTCCACGGGATGTGAGCTTAACAGCCAAGGCGATCAACAGTAGGGCAGGACTCAATACGATGAGTGTAATAGTCGATACCAATACGTCTGTGATCCGTTTGGCAAGAGCGCCCCAGCCATCGAGCGGAGAGTCGTTGAGATTGACTATGGGTAATCCATCAAAGTCTTCGATCTCGCATCCCAGTGCCACATACTCGTGCACATCGGGGATAAGCTGTACATCGATGGTTTCGTCTTTTACGGATGCCAAGACCCGATCTAGTTCAGCGTACTGCTGTCTAGGCAGCGCTATGACGATCCGATCGGCTTTGGTCTTGATGAGGATCTCGCTGAGCTCCGAGAACTTGCCGAGAACGGATTTGCCGGCAACACTCTGGGCAGTGGACGACTCGTGCACGACAATGCCTGCGATGCGCAGGCCCAATTCAGGAAATTTCTCGATCCTGAGAATCAGCGTTTCTACGGCGCTGCCTTCTCCTACGACGACGAGGTGTCTCAAGTTGAAGCCGCGCTTTCTGATCGCGCGCAGAGTGTTGCGCAGAAACAATCTGAAGCTTACGAGCAGTACGCCGCCTAGAACTCCAAAGTAGATGATGACTGCGCGGGAGTACTTGTACTCGCTAAAAAGATAAGTCATCGCGATGAAGAGAAGCAGGCTTGTAAGATGAGCACGGACAATCAGGTGGGCTTCATCGGTCCGTCTAAGCATCCGGCCCGAGGGATAGACTCGCACCCACGAGAAGACCATTGCCCAAAGAATCATTACAAGCGGTGTGAGTGCGGCATAAGTACGAAAGGGCGGAAACCCCTTAGTGACTTCGATGAGCGGGAGTTTAAAGCGAAGCCAGTAAGAAATAATCCAGGTCATGCCAATAACGCATGCGTCTATGACCCGGAAAGCGCCTCCGACAATGTGGTGATACCGCTTCAACATGCTAAGTTCCTATGTTAGTTAAAAAACTCTGAATTCACCATAGTTCTTCAGCTCTTGATGGAGTTTCGCCATGGCCTCTGCTCAGTCTCCTCGTGCAATCCCCGCGTTCGAAGCCCGTACTGGAAATATAAGCGCCCTAGGTGCTGAGGTTGCCGATGTCGTGGTCGTCTACCAAGATAGCGGACGGAAAGCGATGCCACCTAAAGGGCCTTATGCGCAGTTGGTCGAGAAGTTTAGGAAGTCGGAATTTTTTGCCGGTCGAGCGAATTCGCAACAATTTGTTCGCTTCGGCGGCAAAGGAGTTGCTGAAAATGTTTTGTTCGCGGGTTTAGGGGCAGTCGGTGAATTGACTGAGGAGCGGGCCCGGCAGGCAGGCGGTTATGCTTGGACCAAGCTCTCGGCAGAGAAAGCTAAGACTGTCGTCGTTCATGCGGACTCGTTTGATGTGCGCGGTTTGAGCGCCAATCTCACTCCGATGACGATCGTCCGTGGCTTTGCTGAGGGGATTGCGCTCGCGGCGTATCAATTCTCCAAGCATAAGTCTTCGTCGCGATCTTCGGGGGCAGAGTACGCAGGTCCCACGCGATTCATATTTCTCAGTCAGGACAAGACGCTTAAATCGCAGCTAGAACCCGAGCTAGCTAAAGTAGCTGCCGCGGCACGAGCGGTTCGCGTAACACGTGATTGGTCGAACGAGCCTTCGAATTTTGGCACGCCAGAGTATTTTGCCGCTGAGGCAAAGCGTCTGGCTCGTGAATATGGACTCAAATGCCGGATCTTGACCGAACGTGATGCCGCTCGCGAGAAGATGGGATTGTTCATCGGTGTGGGGCAAGGGGCGCACCGTGAAGGGCGGATCGTGGTTCTGGAGTACAATCCCAAGAAAGCGAAGAACCCTAAAACGATCGCGCTGGTCGGCAAGGGCGTAACGTTCGACAGCGGGGGCATCTCCATTAAGCCTTCCATGCGCATGGAAGAGATGAAGCATGACATGACAGGGGCGGCGACTGTGATGGGAGCGACGTTGCTGGCTGCCGCCTGGGGTGCGCCGAATCGGATCATCTCTATCATGGCGTTTACTGAGAACATGCCGGACGGCGAGGCGATTCAGCCCGGCAACGTTCTTAAATCCCGTGCGGGCAAGACAGTCGAGATCATCAACACAGATGCTGAAGGCCGCCTCATCTTGGCCGATGTCTTGGATTACGCGCAGGACTTCAAACCGGACGCCGTGGTAGATGTTGCGACTTTGACAGGCGCTGTTGCGATCGCGTTGGGTAAGCAGTGCTGCGCGATATTGGGTAACGAAGAGCCTCTCATGGAAGCGGTTAGGCGTGCAGGCGAGCAGCATGGCGAGCGCATTTGGCCGCTGCCCCTTTTTGATGAGTACTTTGAGGATCTCAAGTCGGAAACGGCCGACATGAAGAACTCATGCAATGATTCGTATGGCGGAACGATTCGCGGAGCGATTTTTCTGAAGCAGTTTATTCGCAAAGGTGTGCCGTGGGTTCACTTGGATATTGCTGCAACCGCTTCAAACGTCACGCACCTCTCCTACTATCCCAAGCGTGGCGCAACGGGGGCCTATGTTCGCACCTTGGCCCGCTTTGTGGCGGACTTTTGATCGATCGAGAAGATAAGTCGTGTCAGCTTTCTATCTAGGCTTGGGTCTCCTCCTTCACGATCTGGGTCGCTATACGACCGCAGCGGATGGTAGCAGCTCATTCGTCTCATCCGTTTTTCCAGAGCTTGTTGGACAGTTCAGGACGCCTTGGCCACTCGGCGGATTGAACCAGGAGAATTGGTTTTTCTCCGCGAACTTGGCATTGACTCCTTTTGGCCATAGCAATCCTGAAGGGGGAGCAAGCACGCGGATCATTCGAGGCGGAGCAAGGGTCGGACGAGAGTTCACGTTATTGACTCCTGCGTTGAAGGTCGAGCCCCTCGGTGGGACGGGACTGATGTTTTCCTACATTCGTGGCACCGGAGGGACGGTTAGCCTCAACAACGGAAATACGGTCACGCAGTTTGGTCTCCCTGACAGAAGCGCGCTTGCCTACGTGTTTTATCTAGAGTTTGGATTTTCGGTAGAGGTCAGCAAGTTGAGGTGGGAAAACTCGATGCTGATGTCCGGGGTTCTTTCGGGACGACGTGCAGTGAGCTTCGTGACGGATTTTTCTTATGCGTTTTTTTAGCGGTTTAGTGTCATTTTTTTGGATGAGCTCAGGCGCATTTGCTTTTACTGTGCAAATCGATACGAGCGGTAAAGCATTGAATGGCTGGAAAGACTCAAATATCGGTTTTGATGTGAACTACGCCTCGTGTCCTCCGGAAGTGACGCGTGCGCAGATTGATGGCGCGATCGATGCGGCGCTTTCGATTTGGAATGGCGTTCCCGAGAGCTCGGTGAGATTGTCGCGGGGATCTGAGGTCGTGACCACAGTGGCTGAGTACAAAGCGCAGACCGGGGTAGCCAGCCCATTGATCACCTGCGATACGACGATGTCAGCTGATATCTCGGGCTCTGGCCCTGCTGTCGATACGTCCAATATTCCCGCGGTTTCGCAGATTCTGAGAGTTGATTCTTCCGGGAGAGTTGCGGCTGCGATCGTTTATATTAATGCGGAGGCAGGCAAGGCGGCCAATATCAAGAATCTGATCAATCTCAATGGGGGTAGTCTCGTCACCGTTGTCCTGGCCCATGAGATCGGTCACGCGCTAGGTCTCGGGCATTCGAGCGAGCAGCCTGCGTTGATGTATTACGATGCGAGCTCCAAGAAGCAGCTCGGCCTGACCCAAGACGATATGCATGGCATCACTTATCTCTATCCACGGCATGAGCTCCTGGGGAACGGGCTATTTGGATGCGGAACACTCGCATTCATCAATGATCGTCGAAGGAATGGCGAATCCCGTCCGCCCATCGGGCCTGGATTTGCCGAGTATGCCCTATATTTGGGTCTTTTTTGCCTACTCTGGGCAATTGTCTCCGTGCGGTCAGCTCGGGGAGAGATGATATAATTTTTGTCCGATGGTCTGGCCTCGCGGGCGAAGGTTCGCCCTGCTTTTGCTTTTATTTTTAGTTTTGCTTCCGCCGCTGGAGGCGCGCGCGGACGCGCTTTGCGATTTTTATAAAAAATTTATGCCTAGAACTTATGACACCAGCTGCAAGGGCGGCGGTCGGTCCGTCAAGTCGAACGCGGGATCAGGGAGCGCTACGGTGAGCGACTCCTTCAACATCAATCCTTCATCGCTTCCTACGGAACCATCTCCATACGGGGTGGAGGTGATTTTTAGCTATGCGAGAGTCACTCCTGCGGCTACGGGCGCGACGTTCGCGTTGATCAAAGGCTTTCACAAAATTGGGACGGGGCTTTCGACGAGCTCGAACAATACTTTCTATGGCAATGATATTGTTCAGCGTGCGCTCGGCACATCGACCTATACCTCTTACGAGCCAGCGGAGCCCGCGACCTCGCCGTTACCCAACCTCAATCTAGGGACCTCCGTAGAGCTCTATAAGTCCAAAGCCTTGGGGGGGACACGCACTTCGCTCGGGCTGTCGGGGCGTTTTAACAAAGTGACTAGTTCGTTTGGAGCAGGTACCGGCTTCTTTGTGAGCTCCAAGTACTTCAATCTAGGAGGAGGGCTGGTTAATGAGAGAGTTTCGAATAGTTTCCCTTACGTTCAGTTCTACTCGGGGTCTACTGGGGTCAAAATCATGATGTTTGAGCTTGAGTACACCCTACTCAAGAATTCAGGGGCCTACGATCTAGACCCTATTCATATTGGAACTCTCACTACCTCGATTGGCTCGATGGTGATTACGGCAGCGGCTCGTAAGACCTCCTACCTGAGCGAGGGTGAAGTCGTTCAATGGCACTACGCGCTTCAGTACCGGTTTACCTCCAAGATCACGGGGGGATTTCTGATCAATCAGATCCCGGGGAGCAACTCACTGGCCCTTCAGCTCTATCTTTAAAAGGGGCTTCCCTAAGATCGGGGATTTGGCTAAAGATTTGGGTTATGAGTGTTAAGCGATTTTATATCGAAGAAGCATCCCAATATGTAGGCCAGACCGTCACAGTCAAGGGGTGGGTCTACGGTAAGCGGAGCTCAGGCAAGATCAAGTTTCTCACCATGCGTGACGGGACGGGGCTTCTGCAGGGAGTTCTCTTCAAGGGCGAGTGCACCGACCAAGCGTTCGAGGAGTTCGAGAAGCTGACTCAAGAGTCATCGGTAGAAGTGACTGGGGCGCTCCGCGCGAATCCGCGGGGTGGTTTCGAGATGGGTGTTCAGTCGTTCAAGCTCATTGGCTTGGCTGATGCGTATCCGATCTCTCCTAAAGAACATGGCGTCGAGTTCTTGATGGAGCATCGTCATCTCTGGCTTCGCAGTCAGCGGCAGTGGGCTGCGATCCGCGTTCGCCATGAGATCATGCGTTCGATCAACGAGTTTTTTGACAAGCAAGGCTTTATCCGCTTCGATGCGCCGATCCTTACGCCGAGCGCTTGCGAGGGGACTTCAACGCTTTTTGGAACCAATTATTTTGATGAGAAGGCCTTTCTCACGCAGTCTGGGCAGCTCTACGGCGAAGTTGGCGCGATGGCTTTTGGCAAAATATACGTTTTCGGTCCCACTTTCCGCGCTGAAAAATCCAAGACACGCAAGCATCTGACCGAGTTCTGGATGGTTGAGCCTGAGATGGCTTACTACAACCTTGATGACAACATGGAGATGGGCGAGAAGTTCATTGAGCATATCGTGCAGAACGTGCTCGCCAACCGCGCGACTGAGCTCAAGATGCTCGAGCGCGATGTGAAGCAGCTTGAAGGGATCAAGGGCCCGTTCCCTCGGATCTCCTATGATGAGTCCCTTAAGATCCTCGAGAAGAGGGGCGTAGCTTTGCCATGGGGTGAAGACTTTGGCGCGCCTCATGAGACCGCGCTGGGAGAGGAGTTTGGCGGCAAGCCTGTGTGGGTTCATCACATGCCGTCGCAGATCAAGGCGTTTTACTTTAAGCAATCGGACTCCGTGGGAGGTCCGGGTGTCACCGGCACCGGCAAGTACGCGCTAGGCTGCGATTTGATCGCGCCTTTTGGTTATGGCGAGATCATCGGGGGAGGACAGCGCGAAGAGAGCGCTGAAGTGCTTAAACAGCGCATCGCGGAGCATGGACTGAACGAGAAGGATTATTCCTGGTATATGGACCTCCGCCGATTTGGCTCAGTACCACATTCGGGCTTCGGGCTGGGTGTCGAGCGCACGGTCGCCTGGATGACAGGAGTGGAGCATGTGCGCGAGACGATTCCGTTTCCTCGGATGCTCAACACTTTGCGGCCCTAGTTTTAAGCTTCTAGGCGGTAGTATCAAATGCCTCATGATTTAAATTTAGTTTTGGTTGAGCCCCAGATTCCGCAAAACACGGGGTCGATCGGTCGTCTCTGTCTGGCGACTCAGACAACACTGCATCTGGTGGATCCGCTGGGGTTTGAAATCACCCATGCCAAGCTCAAGCGGGCAGGCCTCGACTATTGGGAGCATCTCAAGGTCGTGCGGCATGCGAGCCTCGAAGCCTTTCTTGAGGGGCCTGCGCGGGATGCGCCTAAGGTTTTTTTCTCGAAGAAGGCGGGACACACACTTTTTGAGCACAAGTTTGAACCCGGGACATATTTGATTTTTGGGCAAGAAGTGACTGGGCTGCCGGATTGGGTTTTGAATCGGTATCCCACGGATACGATTCGGATACCGATGTACGATGCGCGCGTGAGGTCGCATAATTTGGCCAATGCCGCGAGCGTTGGAGTGTACGAGGCGATTCGGCAATTGGGGGCTTAGTCTTCGAGCTGGAACGACAGAACTCAAAAAAGAATTGGTTTCATAGTCAACGAAACCACCCCGCCTGCCCCCACTCAGCCCTTCGCTTCGCCCTCACCCTCGCCACCTGCTCCGGGCGTGAGAATGTCCGCCGTCGCAGCCAAGATATCCGCTGCGCTTTCTGTAGCGGCAGATTCTTCTTCCGACTTTTCAGAACCGCCTTCAGAAATCACGGTTTTCTGCAGGCGCCGGATCAGATCATCCGCTTTGCGAAGTCGGTC